>ERZ795053.346-NODE-346-length-58242-cov-9.164126_pt1 | contig 58242 bp, 56 predicted proteins | sample MGYA00375137_ERZ795053 | MGnify/ENA primary metagenome ERZ795053 (study PRJEB30182, sample SAMN05720284) | activated sludge metagenome | isolation source: Anaerobic digester | place: Hong Kong | collected 2014-12-17 ...
ACCGGAGGCCTCTGCCGCGTCGTCTCCGAGCTTACCGACGTATTCGACGCCATCGATCCCGAGCTGACCCTCAACGGGCTCGCCGAGATGGAACGCTACCTGTTCTAGGCCGTCACAGTCTCAGCAGCTCCGACAGCTCGTCGCCCGATACGTGATCCTCGGGCGACGCGTCCTCGCCGGTGGCCTGACGCAGCGCGTCGGCCAGCTCGGACGCGGCAGCCCGCTGGGCGGAGGCCATCCTGGCGAGTTCGTCGGCGGAGCTGGCCAGGTGCCGGCCCAACGGGGCGTCAGGCCTGAGCAGCGTCGTCACGGCGTCGGCGAACGACCTGGTCGTCCTGGCCAGCAGCCTGAGGCTCTCCGGCCTGTCTACCTGGTGCTCGTTCATCAGCACGAGGTCGCGCGCCCTGCGCAGCGAGGCGTCGGCCAGCTTGGCTATCGACAGCATCGCGTCCCCGAGCACGTCCGGGTCCGGCTCTAGCCGCGAGGCGTCGCAGAGCGTACGCACCATGGCGTCTATGATGAAGATGTCGTCCTCGTAATGTATGACGTGCGGCATGCGGACATTGTACTCCGGCCGCGCTCCAGGGTAAAGCGGCCGCGATAGCCGCCCCGGCCCGCCCTAAGCCTTGATACCGTCGGGCTTTCCGGTATATAGTAGCTCGATTTGCGCGCCCACGGGGGCGCGCGACTCCTTATCCGCCCGTCCGGGCGGATCATAAGACCATAGGGAGGATCGATGCGATCTTACGAACTCACTGTTATTTTCCCGACGGAAGAGGAACTCTACCGCCAGGCCAAGGAGAAGGTCTCCGCCGCTCTCAAGGAGCAGGGCGCCGAGATCGTCAAAGAGGAAGAGCTCGGCGACCGCCAGCTCGCCTACGAGATCAAGGATAGGATGCGCGGCCGCTACGTGCTGTACGTCGCCAATATCGCGCCCGACAAGATCGTGGCCGTCGAGAAGGTGCTCAAGCTCGAGCCGCACGTGATGAAGTACCTGTTCGTCAGGGCGGAAGACTAACGGGAGGGACCTATGGCCGATCTCAGCGTAGCCGTGCTCGTAGGCAGGCTTACCCGCGACGCGGAGCTCAAGTACACCAACTCCGGGCAGGCCGTCTGCCATTTCTCCGTGGCCACCGGCTCGAGGAGGAAGAAGGGCGACCAGTGGGTCGACGAGTCCAGCTTCTGGGACGTCGACCTGTGGGGCAAGCAGGGCGAATCCCTGAACCAGTACCTGGTCAAGGGCAAGCTCGTGGCCGTAGAGGGCACGATGCGGCAGGATCGCTGGGAACAGGACGGCCAGTCCCGCATGAAGGTACTGATCAGCGCGAACACCGTACAGCTGCTCGGCGGGAACGCCTCGGGCGGCCAGCAGTACGGCTCTTCGCAGGGGAGCCAGGATAGCCAGGGCGGGCCGAGGGAATACCAGGGCCGCCCGGCCGGCAGGCCTCAGGGCCAGGCCGCCCAGGCTCCGGCGTCCGACGATTTCTCGGACGACATACCGTTCTAGCGAGAACGGGACACATACGAAGGAGACACAGCTATGTCAGATATGCAGAACAGGGACGATCGCGGCTCGCGCAACGACGAGGGCAGGGGCGACGACCGCGGAGATCGCGGCGGACGCGGCGGACGCAAGGGATTCTTCCGCAAGAAGGTCTGTAAATTCTGCTCGCAGAAGCTCAAGATCGACTATAAGGACCCCGAGACGCTCAAGCGCTTCATCACCGAGCGCGGCAAGATCCTGCCCCGCAGGATCACCGGCTCGTGCGCCAAGCACCAGCGCAGCCTGGCCGTGGCCATCAAGCGCGCCCGCGCCCTCGCGTATATCCCGTACGTGACGAAGTAATAGCCTTGATCGACGAGAACCGCCTAGGACGCCGCTCGCTCCCTGTTCTCGCGGGGGCTCTTTCGGCGACGTTCTACGGCTCCGTGGCCTTGATGCCTATCTTCCTGGTTCCCGTCCAGTACGTCGGGGCCAGGCGGGGCTTCAGGTCCATGGCCGCGAGCGCCGCGGTCTCGTCGGCCGTAATCGCCGTCTGGCAGACGATAGCCTTGGCCAGGGCCGATATCCTGAGCGCCGGGACCGTCGCGGTCGGCGTCTCGACGCCGCTGGCCCTGGCGATCGGCATCGTCGCGATGGCCTGGCCGAGGGTATCGCGGCTGTCGTTCACGACCCGCGCCCTGGCGGCCGCGGCCGTCGCCTCGGCCCTGAGCCTGCCGGCCCTGTTCGCGGCCATACGCGATCCGGCCGTGCGCGCCATGTTCCTCGAGGCGTTCGAGACGGCCAGCTCGGCCCTCGGCGCGGAGGTCCTGGACGCCGAGGCGCTGTGGTCGGCCCTGCGGACCGGCGTCGCTTCGAGCTACGGCGCCGTGCTCTTCGCGTTCCTGTTCCTGAGCGCGTGGTCGGGCTCCAGCCTGGGCCGCGCCATGGACGCGCGGACCGGCGGCCGCGACGGCGAGAGCCAGGCCGCTGTTACCGGCCCGGGGCTGGCCGGCTACAGCGTGCCGCGCGGCCTCGTCTGGGGGCTGCTGGCGGCGTGGGCGGCCTTGCTCGTCAATCGTTTCGTTTCGGTTCCCGTGTTTTCGGCGGTCGCGTTGAACGCGGCCTTAGCTTTATCGATCTGCTACGGCGTCCAGGGTCTCGCCGTCGTCCGCGCGCTAGCCGAACGCGTCGGGCTGGCTCCTGCCTTGCGGTTCATCGGCCCCTTGGCGATCCTCCTCCTCCTCCTCAGCGGGATAGGCGGATTCATCGCCATCGGGCTCCTGGCCCTGCTCGGCACCCTAGAGACCTGGATCCCGTTCCGTGCAGTAACCGAAGGAGATGCACCATGAAGGTAATCCTGAACCAGGATGTCCCGAACCTGGGCGAACTCGGCGACGTGAAGGACGTCGCCGCCGGATACGCCCGTAACTTCCTCTTGCCCCGCGGGCTCGTCTATCCGTACAGCCCCGCGACGGTGGCGATGTTCGAGAAGCGCCGCGCCGAGATCGAGGCCCACAAGGCCGCGAAGCGCGCGTCCAGCTCCGACCTCAAGACCAAGCTCGAGGCCGAGGAGCTGACGCTCGACATGCCGGCCGGCCAGAACGGCAAGCTCTTCGGGGCCGTGTCCAACTCGACCGTCGCCGACGAGCTGCTCAAGAAGGGCCTCCAGGTCGACCGCAAGAAGATCGAGGTGCCCGGCCGCGTCATCAAGAGCGTCGGCAACTACAAGGTCGTCGTCCACCTCTACGAGAAGGACGAGGCGATCGTACGCATCGTCGTCAAGGGCCACGCCGAGAAGGCCAAGCAGGCCGCAGAGCAGCCCAAGAGGCACCGCGAGGAGCCGGCGAAGGCCGTCGAGGCCGAGGTCTCCGAGGCGGAGCCCCAGGTCGACGCTCAGGCCGAGACCGCCGAAGGCGACCAGGAATAAGACCGACGCATGATCCCCGCCCAGCTCAAGGACAAGGTTCCGCCTCATAACGCCGAGGCGGAGCAGGCCGCGCTGGGCGCCTTGCTGCTTGATCCGGACGCGGTGCCGCATATACTGCGGTACCTGCGTCCGGACGATTTCTACGTAAACGCCAACAAGAACGTCTTCTCCGCTATCGTCTCCCTGTTCGAGAAGGGCCAGAAGGCGGACCTGATCACGCTCGCCGACGAGATGCGGGTGCTCGGCTCCCTCGATCACTCGGGCGGACCGGCCTACATAGCCAAGCTGACCGACTCGGTGCCGTCGAGCGCCAACATGGAATACTACGCCAAGATCGTGCAGGAGTGCTCGACGAGGCGCAACCTGCTGCGGCTGGCGGCCGATATAAGCCAGAAGGCCCACGACGAGTCGATCGATACCGGCGTGCTGCTCGACGAGCTGCAGGAAAGCATCTTCGAGGTCAACCAGGACCGCCAGACCGTCTCGTACCGGAGCGTCAAGGAGATAGTCCCCGACGCGATGAAGATGATCGAGGAACTGGCTAAGAACAAGAACCAGTACACCGGCGTACCGAGCGGCTTCGCCGAGCTCGACAGCATGACCAGCGGCTTCCAGGACTCCGAGCTGATCATCATCGGCGCTCGCCCGAGCGTCGGCAAGACCGCCTTCGCGCTCAACATCGCCTCACACGTCGCGCTGCGCGAGCGCATGCCGGTCTGCTTCTTCTCCCTCGAGATGTCCGACCTGTCGCTGACCTACCGCATCCTTTCGAGCGAGGCCAGGATAGACTCCGAGAAGGTCAAGAGCGGCCTGATCAAGCCGAGCGACATCCAGAGCCTGATGGACGCCGCGAGCAGGATCTACGACTCGCCGATGTACATCGTCGACGTGCCGAACATCAAGCTGCTCGACCTGCGCTCGCTCGCCAGGCGCATGAAGAGCGAGAAGGACGTCAAGGTCATCTTCATCGACTACCTGACCCTGATCACCCACGAGAACGCCGAGCTGCCTCGCTGGGAGCAGATCTCGAGCATCTCGAGATCGCTGAAGGCCCTTGCCCGCGAGCTGCGCATCCCGGTCATAGCCCTGTCGCAGCTGAAGCGCGAGGCCGAGGGAAAGCAGCCGTCGCTCGCCGACCTGCGCGAGTCCGGATCGATAGAGCAGGACGCCGACCTGATCATGTTCCTGCACCGCGAGCGCGACATCGACAAGCGCAAGGACGAGCGGGCGCCGTATACGCCGACCGACCTGCTCGTCGCGAAGCACCGCAACGGCCCCGTCGGCAAGGTCGAGCTGCTGTTCTTCAATAAGATCACCCGGTTCGAGTCGCTTGAAAAGGAACGCGCCGAGCATTAGACTCGGCCTACGGAGGGTTCCGCATGGATATCGCAAAAAGCTACGACCTGAGCTTCCTCGTCAACGACGCCGAGCGCATGGTGCTCGACGAGCTCGGCCGCGCGCTCGAGACCGCCGACGACGAGGGCATCTGCGTCTGCCAGGACTGCGTCGTCGATATGGCCACGCTGGCGCTCAACTCGCTCGAGCCCCGCTACCACGCGTCGCTGCTCGGCACCATGTACGCCCACGCGGAGGAATCCGGCGAGTACGCCGACCAGGTGCGCATCGCCGTGGCGGCGGCCGTGCAGAAGGTCAGGCGCAACCCCTCCCACGGCTAGCGGAAAGGGCGCGCGCGCCTCTGTCCGCCCTATGGATTAGCCCGCCCCGCGCGTTAGTCGGCGCCGTTCGCCGACGACAGGAAGCCGAGCTTCTTGATCGAGCGGTAGCGGCCAGCGAAGATACCCTTGAACGGTTCCTTGGCCATCGTCGAGGGCAGGTCGCCGGCGACGCGGTCGTACGAGGCCCTCGGCAGCCTGACGACGCCGGCCTGGCCGGACTTCAGCCCCAGTATATGGAACTCGAGCGACCCGCCTGACAATCCGTTATAGAACACGCTTATATCGGCCGCCGGCTCGGTCTCCTCGGCCTTGCCCTGCAGCGCGTACTTGAGCGCCTCGACGCACCTTGGGTCGAGGCCGTCGCGAAGCATCCTGGCTCGCTCGAACAGCTCCTGATAGCCGAGCAGTATCTCGGCCGAGACGGAAGGATCGGCCTTGCCCCGGTAGGCCGCGAGACGCTCCATCTCGGGCAGCACGACGATATCGACGCCGCGCGAGGCCGAACGCAGCCTCAAAGGCAGCTCGGCCCTGACCACCGCGCCGCAGCGCGGGCAGGTCGCAGACGGCGAGTCGCCGCCGGCCAATCGCGCCAACAGCGCCGGATCCGCGTCGAGGTCGAGCAGGTCGGGCGCGTCGACCTCGACCTCGGCGTCGCATCGGCAGATTATCTTCTTCATGGCAAGCCCTCCGTTACTGTATTGTACCGAATATCGCTATCGTCCGGAGAAGAACAGGACGTCGCCTATCGTCGAGAGCAAGAACAGGGCGGCGACGGCGACGAGCCCTATCGTCTGGTACCTGAGCACCGTCTTGACCTTGGGCGCCTTGCGCCTGACGAGCTCGACGATGAACAGGACTATCGAGCCGCCGTCGAGCAGCGGGATCGGAAGCAGGTTCATCGCGAACAGCCCGATCGACAATATGGCCAGGAAGCTGAACACCGTCGAGAAGCCGCCCGCGGCCCCGTCGGTCAGACCGCTCTTTGCTACCGTACCGACCATCCAGGTGATGCGCGCCGGGCCCGAGACGGCCTGGAGCAGGTTGACGCCCATGAACAGCGACGCTATGCCGCGATAGGTAGCGCTTACGGTAGACGCCGTCTCGTCGGCTCCCATCGCGACGGCCTGCCCGAGGCTTTCCGCCTTGACCTCGGTGACGGTGGACTTCCAGACGACGCCCAGGTCGGCGCCGCGATCCTCCGAGTACGCCGGCACTACGGTCGTCTCCGCGATAGCTCCGCCTCGATCGTACTCGACGCGTACCTTGGCGGGGCGCTCGGCCTCGAGGCGCGCGGATATCGCCACCGCGTGCGTGACCGCCTCGCCGTTAACGGCGAGTATCCTGTCGCCGGGCCTGAGGCCGGCTAGCGCGGCGGCCCCGTCCGGCGATACCGTCTCGACCACGGGCTCTATCCACGGATAGACGCCGACCCGGCCGGCGCCCGAGTCCGCGTCCAGCTCCGGCTCGACGACCAGGCTCAGCGGCCTGCCGCCGCGATCGACCGTCAGCGGCATCGGCTTCCTCGCCGAAAGCGCTATAGCCTCCTGGATGTCGGAGAACGACGATACGGGCTCGCCGCCTATAGCGACTATCCTGTCGCCGCTCGCCAGCCCGGCCCGGTCCGCCGGGTACGACCGGCCGTCTATATCCCCGGCGAGCACGATACGGTTCTCCCAGCTGCGCGTCTCATAGCCCGCCCCGGCTACGGCGGCGTAGATGACGAAAGCCAGGATGACGTTGGCCATAGGCCCGCCTAGCGCTATGAGTATGCGCTTGAGCGGAGCCGCGCCGAAGTAGCTGCCGGGTTCCCGGGGGAATTCGTCCAGTCCCTCGTCGACGGCCTTCTTGAACGAGTCCTCGCCCTTCATCCTGCAATACCCGCCTATCGGCAAGACCGATAGGCGGTAGCTCGTCTTGCCGAGGCGCCTCGAGACGAGTCGAGGTCCCCATCCGATAGAGAATTCCTCGACGTCGACGCCTACGAGCCTGGCCATGGCGAAGTGCCCGAGCTCATGGACGAATACGACGAAGCCGAGCCCGACGAGGCCCAGGGCGATGGTGGCGATGGTCATGCGATCTCCTTGACTATCGAGGCGGCGACGCGCCTGGCGTCGCCGTCTACCGCCAGGACCGCCTCGAGGCCCTCGAGCGTACGCGGATACGCGCGCTCGAGGGTCCGCGAGACGACGACGGCGATATCGGTAAAGCGTATCGCCCCGCCCATGAACGAGGCGACCGCCACCTCGTTCGCGGCGTTGTAGGCGTCCGTAGCGCCCTCGCCGGAGGCGAGGGCCTCGTACGCGGTACGGAGCAGCGGATAGCGGGCCGGGTCGGGGCGCGAGAAGCGCAGGAAGACGTCGCACGGATCCATGTCCGCGACGGACTCGTCGATCGACTCGGGCCAGGCGAGGGCGTTCAGTATCGGTATGCGCATATCCGGCCTGGACATCTGGGCGTACAGGGAGCCGTCCCTGGTCCGTATGAACGAGTGGACGCGGCTCTCGGGGTGCAGCACGACGTCGATACGGTCGCCGGATAGGCCGAATAGCCTGGCCGCCTCGATCACCTCGAGCCCCTTGTTGGCCATCGACGCCGAGTCGACCGTGATCTTGGCGCCCATACTCCAGGTGGGGTGGGCGAGCGCGTCCGCCGGCATCTTGCCGGGCAGAGACTCGAGCGGATCGTCGCGGAAGGCCCCTCCCGACGCCGTGATGACGACGCCGCGCACGGCGTCGCGTCCGAAGCGCTCGATCATATTGAAGATTGCCGAGTGCTCGGAGTCGACCGGCAGGATCCGGCGCCCGGCCTCGCCGGCGGCCTCGAACGCGAGGCGGCCGGCCATGACGATAGTCTCCTTGTTGGCGAGCGCGAGATCCTTCCCGGAGGCGAGCGCGTCGAACGATACCGACAGCCCCGCGGCGCCGGCGGCGGCGTTCAGCACCAAATCCGCTTCGGTATCGCGCACGAGCGAGCGGAGGCCGTCGGGCCCGTGGAAGGCTATTGCTCCGGAATCGGGCGCCCTCGAGCTCAGGCACAGCGCGGCGCCGCGGAAACGGGACGCCGCGGCGAGGAGGCCCCCCTCGTCGGAGTGGGCTGACAGCCCGGCTATCGAGAAGCGATCGGCGTGCCGCGCGACGACGTCGATCGCCTGCCGCCCGATCGAGCCGGTGGCGCCTACGATGATGACGCGTCGCATCGCGCTTACGTTCGTCCTATCGGGCGCGTCACAGCGCGACGCCGGCCGCGGCCAATACGCCTATGAAGACAGGCGCGGCGAAGAGCAGGCTGTCGAACGAATCGAGTATGCCGCCCCGTCCGGGGACTATGGAGCCCGAGTCCTTGACGCCGGCGCTCCGCTTGATCGACGACTCGAACAGGTCGCCGGCGACGACCGCGACGCCGCAGCCGAGGCCGAGGCCGATCAGCATCGGCCAGGACCACGGAACGATGCCGGGCATCAGGACCGGGCCGAGGAACGAGAAGCCGACGCTGCCGGCCATGCCGGCTACGAGCCCCTCGAGGCTCTTGTTCGGCGATACGGTGAAGATGCCGCGCCTGCGGCCGAGCGTCACGCCGGCCAGCCAGGCAAGGCTGTCGTTCCCGAAGACGACGGTAGCGAACCATATCAGGAGGAGGCCCGACTCCTCGGTCGAGCCGAGGATGACGACGATGGCCGAGGCGAGCGCGCCAGGATATAGCAGGTAGAACGCGTTCGACGAGGCGACCGATACCGAGGATCGCACGCTATCGGCTTTGCGCGGCAGGGCGACCGGCAGGGCCGAGGCCAGGAACGCCCCGATCGCTACGCCGGCGACCGGCGCGAGCCACGAGGCGGCCAGCCCGGCCTCGGGGCGGGCCAGCCTGACGGCGTATACGGCCGCGCCGGGCAGTACGGCGAGCAGCGCCGCGACGACCGACCTCGACGCGCCGGCCGACGGCTCCATCATGCGCCTGAGCTCGACGCCCGAGCCGGCGGCGAAGGCCAGCGCGAGAGCGGCGAGCGGCAGGTGATCCATGAACGGGACGTAGACGGCCAGCGCGAACAGCGCCGGCACCGCCGCGCCCACGAATAGTATGCGGGTAACGAAATTACTCATCGGGCGTCACCGTATCTGCGCTCCCTGCGTGCGTATTCGGCGAGCGCGGCCTCGAAATGGGAAGCGTCCCAGTCCGGCCATAGCGTATCGGAGAAGTACAGCTCCGAATAGGCCGCCTGCCATAGAAGGAAATTCGAGAGGCGCAGCTCGCCGCCGGCTCGGATGATCAGGTCGGGATCGGGGAAATCCGGCAGGTCGAGGCAGGCGCGGAACTCTTCCGCGGTATACCTGCGCGCCCCGTCCGGCAGCTTCTCGACGGCCCTGAGGATCTCGTCGCGGCCGCCGTAGTTGATGGCCAGGTTGACGACGATGCCGCCGAATCCGGCGGTGTCTATGGATACGCGCTCGAGCGCCTGGCGGACGTCGGCCGGCAGGCCCTCGTCGTCGCCCGAGTGCACGACGCGAACGCCGTTCTCGCGGTAGAAATCCAGCTCGGCGCACAGGTAGGTGCTGACGAGGCCCATGAGGAACCTGACCTCTTCCTGAGCCCGTTTCCAGTTCTCGGTGCTGAAGGTATACAGCGTCAGGTAGCGGACGCCGGCTTCCTTCGCGGCCTTCACGACGCGCTTGGCCGCCTTGAGCCCCTCGCGGTGGCCGTCGGTCCGCGGCAGGCCGCGCGCCTTGGCCCAGCGCCCGTTGCCGTCCATGAAAACGGCGACGTGCGCCGGGATTGATCGGGCTATGGTAGGCTGCATGCTCAGACTTCCAGGATTTCCTTCTCTTTTTCCTCGAGGACCTTGTTGATCTGGGCGATGTAGGAGTCGGTCAGCTTCTGGAGCTCGTCCTCGGCCTTCTTGACCTCGTCCTCGGGCGATCCGGCCTTCTTTATATCCTCGAGGCCGTCGCGCCTGATATTGCGCACGCCGACCCGCGAGGTCTCCGCGCTGGCCTTGGCGCCCTTGACGAGCTCCTTGCGGCGCTGCTCGGTGAGCGGCGGTATGGCTATGCGGATGACCTTGCCGTCGTTCGACGGGTTCAGCCCGAGCTCCGACTTCTGGATGGCTTTCTCGATCTCGCTTATCAGGGCGCGGTCCCAGGGCTGGATGACGATGAGCCTCGCCTCCGGCACGGATACGGTCGCGACCTGCGATATCGGCGACTTCTGGCCGTAGTAGTCGACGCGGAGCTTGTCGAGTATGGACGGCGAGGCGCGGCCGGTGCGGATAGCCGCGAAATCGTCCTTGAGCGAGGCTACGGTTTTCTTCATGCGCTCTTCGCACGCGTTCTTGATGTCTTCCATTGCGCTCCCTTTCGAGGATCCGTCGCCGGATCCGCTCACGACGAAGCCGCCCCCGGCGCTAGGCGGGGGCGGCCATGTGCCTTACTGGTTGTCCCCGACCTTGACGTAGGCGTAGTCGACGATCGACAGCTGAGCGCCGGCGGCCTTGGCGACCGAGGCCATCACGGCGGCCACGGTCTGCTTCTCGTCCTTGACGAAGCCCTGGTCGACCAGGCAGATCTCGCTCATCAGCTTCTTGAGCTTGCCGGCGAGGATGCCCTCGATGACCTTGGCGGGCTTGCCGGCCATCTTCTCGTCGCCCTCGACCTGCTTCTGGAAGATCTCCTGCTGCTCCTTGATCCAGTCCGCGCCGATGCGGCTCTGGTCGACGAACATCGGCCTGAAGGCGGCCACGTGCAGGGCCAGGTCATGGACGAAGCCGGCGACCTCGGCGTTCTTGAACGCCTCGGCCTTGTCGGACTTCATCTTCACGACGACGGCGAGCTTGCCCTCGCCGTGGACGTAGGAGTGGACGTACTCGGCGGCGCCGGCCTTGACCAGCGTGACGCTCTTGAGCGTGATGTTCTCCTTGATGACGCTCGCCATGTCCTTGACGATGGCCTCGAGCTCGTCGTTGGTCGAGCCGTAGCCCTTCTCGAGGGCGAGCTTGGCCATGCGATCGCCGCCGGCGATGAAGTCGTCGTTGCGGCAGACGAAGTCGGTCTCGCAGGCGATCTCGACGACCGCGATGGCGTCGGCGGACTCGGCGATGAAGACGCGGCCCTCGTTGGTGGCGCGGCCGGCGCGCTTCGCGACTCCGGCGAGGCCCCACTCCTTGAGCTTCCTCTCGGCGAGCGCTAAGTCGCCCTCGGCCTCGACCAGGGCCTTCTTGCAATCCATCATGCCAGCGCCGGTCTTCTCGCGCAGGTTCTTTATATCGGTAGCCTTGATTTCCACGATACGCTCCTTATTTCTCGTAGTACTTGTCTTCCTCGACGATGGGCTCCTCGGCGGCGCCCTCCGCGGGTGCCTCGGGAGCGGCCTCGGCGGCGGGCTCGGCGCTGTAGGTGGCCGGGTCGACCTCGACCTCTTCCTCTTCGTCCTCTACCGCGGCCTTGGCCTCTTCCTCGGCGCTTTCCTCGTCCTGCAGCGTCTCGATTATCTTGAGGCCGGTCTCGCTCTCCGCCTCGACGACCGCGTTCGCGATGATCTGGGTGAACAGGGAGATCGAGCGGATGGCGTCGTCGTTGCCGGGGATGGGGTAGTCGATGCCCTCGGGGTTGCAGTTGGTGTCGACGACGGCGACGATCGGGATGCCCAGGCGCTGGGCCTCGGCGACCGCGATGGCTTCCTTACGGGTATCGATCACGAAGATGACGCCCGGGAGCTTGGTCATGCCCTTGATGCCGGCGAGGTTCTTCTCGAGCTTGGCCTTCTCCTTCTGGAGCTGGGCCTGTTCCTTCTTGGTGAAGCTGGAGAAGTCTTCCTTCTCGAGCTTGATCAGGCGCTCGATCGACTTGCGTACGGTCGCGAAGTTGGTGAGCATGCCGCCCAGCCAGCGGTTGTTGACGTAGAACTGCTCGCAGCGCTCGGCTTCCTTCTGGATAGCCTGCTGGGCCTGCTTCTTGGTGCCGACGAACAGCACCGGCTTGCCCGACGCCACGGTCTTGCGGACCACGTCGTAGGCTTCCTTGATGGACTGGATCGTCTTCTGCAGATCGATGATGTGGATGCCGTTCCGCTCGGCGAAGATGAATTTCTTCATGCGCGGATCCCAGCGCTTGACCTGGTGCCCGAAATGGACTCCGGACTCCAAAAGGCTCTTCATGGTGACTACGGCCACGTGTTCCTCCATTGGCCACCGCGCTCGGGCGGCGGCCCCCTTCGCTTGTTCTCGTCGATATGGACGGCCGCTCGGGGCGGCCGTGGATCGACGGAAGATTCATCGGCCCGCGGCGCGTTCGCCCGGTACGACGAGACGGGCGCCCGTTCCTACGGAATCGGGTAGCCTATCCGCGATAGAATCGCATAAAACGCATGGAGTGGCAAGCCCACGACCCCGGAGAACGAGCCGTCGATGCGCTCGACGAAGAACGCGGCGCGCTCCTGGACGCGATACGCGCCGGCTACGCCCCGCCACTCGCCCGAGGCTATATACCAGTCCAGCTCGCGCCCGCTCATCGCCGAGAAAGTGACCGAGGTCTCCGACAGCGCCTTCTCGGCCCGCCCCGTCCGCCGGTCCAGCGCGCATAGTCCGGACAGCACCCGATGGGTCCGGCCGGACAGGGCGCGCAGCATCGCCCGGGCCTCGGCCTCGTCCGAAGGCTTGCCGAAGACCTCCCCGTCGAGGGCGACGAGCGTGTCTGCGCCCAGCGCCCAGTACGGCGGCTCCGGAGCGGCGGCGGACGCCGTTCGGACCTTGAGCTCGGCGAGCGCCTGTACGCGCTCGCCGACCGGCAACGAATCGTACGACGACTCGTCCACGTCGGCGGGCGATACGACGATCGGGAAGCCGTAGCCGCGGAGCGTCTCTATGCGGCGCGGCGACGAGGAGGCGAGCAGCAGCGGCTCTTCCGAAAGGCGGATCCCGGTTGTAATCATGACGCGATGCTATACGAAAGCCGCGCGGAATGGAAGGTTGACAACGGGGCGCGTTCTGGCGTACTACTTAGCCTGTCGAGCGATTAGCTCATATGGATAGAGCGTCAGCCTCCGGAGCTGAAGGTGGCCGGTTCGAGCCCGGCATCGCTCAAACGACGACGGCGAGTAACCGCGACCATCGATACGGCCTTAGGCCGCTAGTCGATAGTCGCGGTTTTCTTTTCTCAGACGTATAGGTCCAGCATCGTGCCCGAGCCGTCGTCCCTCGGCGCCTGCTCGGGTTCCGGTTCCGGCTCGGGCGGCCGCTCGACCGGAACGGTACGCTCGGGCATGGGCTGCGGCGGAAGGGTAGGAACCACTCCATCGACATCCATATCGCCTCCCCGGCGCGATCGTCGCCGCGCCTCCAGCTAAATATAACGCTTCCGGGCGATAAGGTAAAAAAAGGCCGGCGCCACCTGCGCCGGCCTTCATGCGAGCCTCCGCCTACTTGCCGGAGCCGGACGAAGCGGAGTACTTCCGGAGGGTGGTGAGCAGGTCCTTGGCCTTCTGCCTGACCGGGGTGATGTAGGAGCCGTCGGCGATCTTCATGATGGCGCGGATCGCGGCCGGATCCTTGATGCCGCCGTTCGCCTCGGCGAGCGCCTCGAGCGCGACGAGGCTCTCGAACGCCAGGCTGTTGTCGGGGAACAGGATGTCGAAACGGTTGACCACGAAGGCGATGGTCTGCGTCACGTCGTCGCCGTTCATGATGCCGATCTTACCGATGGATCGTATCGCCGCGGCGATGACCATCGGCTCGTTATCGGCCAGCGCTACCTTGAGGAGGGCGTCCTTGGCCTCCTCGGTTTTGATCTCGCCGAGCATCAGGCAAGCCTCGCGCCGTACGTCGGGGTAGTTGTTGAGCACGCGGCCGACGCCGCCGGCCCGGACAACGGTGGTGGAACTCTCGAGGGCCAGGTACTCGAGCGCCTTGCGCACCTCGGGACTGGCTCGGCCCTCGTCGAGCGCCTGGCGGATGTACTGAAGCGCCACGAGCTTCATGTCCTTGCTGTCGGAATAGGCCTGCTCGCGGATGATCATCGTCTCGAGCGGATCCTGCAGGTACGATTCCTCGACGGTTCGCTCCCCGCTCGAGGCCGTCTGGCTCCATACGGGCGCCGAGGCTAGGACGGCTAAAACGACGAACGTGCAAATGCTACGCTTCATGATTACCTCCAGATCGCGATCTTCCATGTATCGCCGATTTTTTCAAGGTTGTAAAGTACCAGGCGCTCGCCCTTGGCGTTGACGGTGATGGCGCGGATATGGGTGGCGTCTATGAACTCTATATCGTCGACCCTGTCGTTCTGCCTCGACGGATAGACTACGTAGACGAAGTAGTCCTGCAGGCTCCTCAGCTTAACGCCCTGTCGCTTCAGCACCGGCGCCTCGGATATCCTGGCCAGGGTATCGGGAGACGAATAGTACGACCGATACGCGTCGGTCAGGGCCATGGACCACGATTCGTAGTCCTTCGCCTGGATGATGGAGTTGAGGCCCTGTATCAGCGCCCGGACGTCGAAGAAGGTCGCCTGCTTCATCTCGACGCTGACCGAGTCCGGATCGAACGGAGCCGGCTGCTCGATCGCGACCGGCTCCGGGGACGGTTCGACGGGCTCGACGGGCTCGGTGACGAGCGATTCGACTATGGGCTCGGGTTGATCGGCCGGCGCGGAGACGCACGAGGCTATACCGGCGGCCGCCACGACGACGGCCGTCAAGACGCACAGTTTTTTGAACGGGACTCGCATAGCAGTATAGTATACCCTCGCCGTGCTATTGTCAAAACGAGTCGACCGGGCCGGGGCGTCCGCATAAAAAAGTATTTTTCATTGCTGGAGCCGCTTTTTTGAAGTATGATAGCGGCATTATATGAAGACTACTGTGGAAACGACGGATATCGCCCAACTGCATCGCATGGAGTACGAAGCGTCACCCGACGTCGTCGTTTCAGCTCCCGGCTGTATACGCCTCCTAGGCGAGCATACCGCCGATAGCGATGGCCTCATGATCGCCTTCCCGATGGACAGGCGCATCTCGGTAGCCGTATCCGGCCGACGCGACTCGTCGATACGCTTCTACGCCGCCGACCTGAACGAGCGCAAGCGCACGAACCTGTCCAACCTCAAGTATAAGAGAGAGGATCGCTGGGCTAATTACGTCAAGGCGGCCCTGTACGCCTACGCTGGCGAGTCGACCGGCCTCAAGGGCTTCAATATAACGGTATCCGGCGATATACCCCAGGCCCTCGGCCTCGGGTCGGCGACCGCGCTGCAGTGCGCGGCCGCCAAGGCGGCCGCCCTGGTGGCCGGCTTCGACCCGTCGCCGGAGGAGCTTGCCCGTACCATAGTCCGTACCGACCGCGGCTATTTCGAGCGCGACACCAAGGCGGCCGCCTACCTCGCGACTCTCGCCAGCTCCGACGGGGCCATGGTCTACGTCGACGCCGCGGCCGAGAGCGGCGAGAACCTTCCTTCGGTCTTCGCCGACGCGCGCCTCGTCCTGACCGACTCGAAGGTGCCGCGGCCGCCGGTCGACAGCGAGATGCGCCAGCGCGGCGACGACTGCGCCAAGGGCTTGTCGATGATGGACGGTTCCGGCTCCAGGCGGCTCCGGGACTTCACGATCGACGACCTCGACGAGTATATGGGGCTGATGCCGGAGCGGATCAGGCGGCACTGCGCCTTCTTCGTCGAGGAAGTCCAGCGGGTCAAGGAGGCGAGGGAGGCCTCGCTACACGGCGACCTCCACGCGTTCGCCAAGATCCTGAACAAGTCCCAGTCTGGCCTCAGGAACAGCTACGAGATATCCTGCCCCGAGATAGACTGGCTCGTGAAGCGCGCCGTCGAGATAGACGGCGTGCTGGCCAGCCGGATGATAGGCAAGGGATTCGGCGGCTGCACTGTCAGCGCGATGTCCGACCAGGCCTTAGGGGAGTACAGGTCGCGCCTCGAGGAATACGAGCGCATCTTCGGCTTTAAGCCGCACGCCTTGGAAATATCGGTCGGGGCTGGTATGATCGCCGTATAGCGATCGCCCGAACAGGGGACCAGGAGCTTCGATGAGAATTCTACTGACGAACGACGACGGTTACGCGAGCGACGGCATCAAGGCCCTCGCGGTGGCGCTCGGAGGCGAGCACGAGGTCTGGACGCTGGCTCCCGACTCGGAGCGCTCGGGCATGAGCCACTCGATGTCGCTCAGGCAACCGCTCAAGATACGCAAGCTCGCCGAGCGCGAGTACTGCTGCTCGGGGACGCCGGCCGACTGCGTCATACTCGCGTCGCACGGCGTGCTGCCGTTCTCCCCCGACGTCGTCGTTTCCGGCATCAACCGCGGCCCGAACCTCGGCACCGACCTCGTATACTCGGGCACCGCCGCGGCCGCGAGGCAGGCGTCGATGAACGGCGTACCGGGCATCGCCGTATCGCTGGCGACCTATACCGGCCCGTTCCTCTACGAGGCCGCCGCCCGGATGATAGCCGAGCGGCTCGACTACTTCATCTCGCTGTGGACGCCCGACGTATTCATTAACGTCAACGCGCCGGTCGCTCCTTCGGAGCACCGCTACGAGGTCGTCGAGGCCTTCCCGAGCCGCCGGGTCTATAAGGACACTCTCAAATTCTTCGACGGCCCGGACGGGTACGCGTACTGCTTCTTCATGGACGGGCAGGTGGACACGCACCAGGAGTCGGGCAGCGACGAGGACGCTATAGGCAAGGGCCTGGCGGCGGTCACGAGGGTGCTGGCGTATCCGTGCGCGGCGGGCGGCGCGGCGTCGTGAAAAAGGGCAAGCCGTCGGGGGCCGGCGCCATCGCGAAGGCCGGTAACGAATACCGGTCCGGGGATTACGAGGCCGCCATCCTGACGCTCGGCCAGGCGACCGTCGACGAGGACGAGTACGTCGACCTGGCCTACCTGCTCGGCCTCTCGTACGCGAGGCTCGGGCGCTTCGACGAGGCGCTCCTGTACCTGGAGCAGGTCGTCACGCAATCGGTCCCGGACCGGCGGGTCGACCAGTGCCGCATGACGCTAGCCTACGTGTACGCCGTCACCGGGCGCGCGAAGCTGGCCGAGTACGAGCTCAAGAAGCTGCTCGAGGCCGATAAGAAGTCGCCGCGGGTATTCTCGGCGCTCGGCCACGCCAGCTGGAAGCAGGGGCGGCTCGACGACGGCATCGAATGGTACGCAAAGGCCCTCGAGCTGGATCCGGAGAACCCCACGGCTCTCAACGGCTACGGCTACCTGCTCGCGTGCGCCGACCGCGACCTGCAGAAGGCCCTGACCTGTTGCCGCAAGGCCCTCGACGCCGATCCCGGCAACCCGGCCTACGCCGACTCGATAGGGTGGACCTACCTGAGGCTCGGCATGCTGGCCGAGGCGGGCAGGTTCCTCGGCCAGGCAGCCGCGGAACTCGACGACGAGGAGATACGAGAACACCTCGAGACCTACGAGAAGGCGGTCGGATCCCGATGAGAAAGCTCGTCATCGCGTTGACTTTAGCCGTAGCCGTATCGGCAGCCGGCGCCCAGTTCGCCTACGATATCGACTCTCCGCTCGCGGCCGAGTCGTTCCGCACCGGCGTCGAGGCGTTCGGCAGGGGGTATTACGCCGAATCGCTCGCCCAGCTCGAGCGGGCCCTGTCGAGCGAGCCGCGCGATCCCCTGATCCTCTACTGGCTCGGCAAGGCCTACCTCAGGCTCGGCCTCCCGGGCGCCGCCTTCGAGCGCTGGAACGACGCCCTGGCCGTCGCCGACGGCTCGCCCTTCGTCGAGAGCCGGCTCGAGCTGGCCGGGGCGATGGCCTCGCCCGAGGGCCTGACGGAGCCTACGCGCTACGTCCGCGTCTCCGAGCTGCCGGGAAGCAAGGGCGATACGGTCTTGTTCTCAAGGCCTTCCTGGATCGAGCCCCTGCCCGACGGCAAGGCTATCGTCGTCTCGCACGGCACCGACCGGCTGCTCGTCGTCGACGCGAACGGCCGCATCGTCGATACCGTGAACGCCGGCTCGACCGGCTTCGACAGGCCTTTCGCCTGCGCCCGCCTCGACGACGGCACGCTCTTCGTCACCGAGTTCCAGGCCGACAGGATAGCCCGTCTGTCGCCCGACGGCCGCGTGCTCGGCTACTCGGGCGACGAGACCGGGCCGGGCAGGCTGTCCGGTCCCCAGTACATCGCCGCCGACGCCGACGGCTTCGTGTACGTCACGGACGTCGGCTTCTCCCGCGTCGTCAAGTACTCGCGCGACGGCTCGATGATGCTGTCCTTCGGCGTCCGGGACCCGTCGTTCGACGGGCTCAGCCTGCCGACCGGCGTCGCCGTCGTCGGGGACGTGGTCTACGTCGCCGACGCGGCGCTCAAGGCGATCTTCTCCTTCGACCGCTACGGCAACTACCTAGGACGCGCTCGCGTATCCGGGCTATCGCGGCCCGAGGGCATCCGATCCGTCGGCGACGGCCGGCTGCTCGTGGCCGACGGGTCGAGGGTGCTGCTCGCCGACCCCGAGAGCGGGGCGACGATAGAGCTGTACCGATCGGAGAGGCGGAAGCCGCGCATACTGTCCGCCGCCTTCGACGCCAACGGCGAACTCCTGGCGGCCGACTTCGACGCCTCCGAGATAGCCTACCTGTCCGATCCGGCATCCAGGTTCGCCGGGCTTTCGGTCGAGGTCGGCAGGGTCTACTCCGACTCCTTCCCGCGAGTCAGCCTCGACGTAACGGTCAAGGATAGGCGCGGCCGGCCCGTCACGGGGCTCGGCTACCAGAATTTCTATATCTCCGAGCTCGTATCGACCAAGGAGCGTCGCGTCGAGGGCGACAAGCCGGTCGATTACATCGCGTCGTCTATACGGCCCGCGGCGGAGCTATCGTTCGACGGCTCGCTCGATCGGTCGAGCGCCGTCGACCTGACCTTCCTTCTCGAGGGCTCGCCCGAGCTCGCGACGATGAGGCTCGAGGCGAGGGACGCCGCGTACGCCGTCTACGAGTCGCTCGGCGCCGGTACCGACTCGCGGGCCAGGCTCGTCGTCGCCGGCCGCGTCGCCCAGCCGCCTTCGGCCGGCGACGCCTCGGCCATAGGCCAAGCCGCGCTCGGCTACGAACCGGCCTCGGACTGGCGCTTCGATTCAGGCCTTCGCCTCGCCGCGGGCACCCTGTTCGGCTCCTCCAGGCGCAGGGCGGTGGTCTACCTAGGCACCGGCTCGGTCAACGAGGCGTACCTGGACGGCTCGTCGCTCGCCGAGCTGGCGTCGCTGCTCGAGAGCAACGGCATCGCGCTCTACGCCGTCATCGTCGGCAAGGGCAGCCCGTCCGAGGCCCTGTCCTTCCTCGTCGAGAGGAGCGGGGGCTCGATATACCGGGCCGATAGGCCGGAAGGGCTGGCCGTCGTCGCAGAGGACCTGCGGGAGGCGCGCACCGGCCGCTATAGGCTATCGTACCTATCGTCCGCCGACGACGGCTTCGGCAAGAGCTACTTGCCGTTCAGCGTGGAGGTCTACCTGCGCGACAGGTCGGGCAAGGACGAGAGCGGATTCTTCGCGCCGCTCCGATAGTTTTTTTGCTCGGCCGGCTTGACGCGCTCACGATCGTTCTGTATAGTAGCGCTCGTTCGGCGCCATCTTAGCTCAGTTGGCAGAGCGCGTGACTTGTAATCTCGAGGTCCCCGGTTCGATTCCGGGAGATGGCTCAAGATAGTCCGGTGGCGATCGGATTAACCCTGGAGAGATTCCCGAGTGGTCAAAGGGGGCAGACTGTAAATCTGTTGGCTAAGCCTTCGAAGGTTCAAATCCTTCTCTCTCCATCCTACAAGGACCGCCGTTAGGCGGTCCTTCTTTATATGCGAGGAACCCGATGAACCAACCGTTCTGGCGCGAGGGACTCCGATTCGAGTGCGCTAGATGCTCCGCGTGCTGCAGGCACGAGCCGGGCTACGTCTTCCTGTCCGCCGACGACCTGCGTCGCCTATCGGCCCGGTCGGGGCTTCCGTTCCGGGCCTTCGTCGACGCGTACCTGCGCGCCGTCGATATCGGTACGGGGATGGCGATTTCATTGAAGGAAAAGCCGAATAATGATTGTATACTATGGAGCGACGGGGGCTGCGCCGCGTACGGGTCGCGACCGATACAGTGCTCGACCTACCCCTTCTGGCCGGGCATCCTCGATAGCCTCGAGGACTGGCGGGAAGAGGCCGGCTCCTGCCCGGGCTCGGCGATCTCCCCGGCTCCGATGACGGGTCCCTTGCCGATGCCCGGGAGATCGCCGAGCGGCTAGCCCGCAGGCGGGCCAACCGGACCCTCGTCATACCGTACGGCACGGCATTGGAGACGATCGATGAAGATACGCTTTTGGGGAGCGCGCGGCTCGCTTCCGACGCCGCTGACCCCGGCCAAGCTACGGAGCAAGATATCCTCGATAGTCCAGCGCATAACGCCGGCTGACCTGGAGTCCCAGGAGTCGCGGGAGATATTCCTGGCGCGGCTGCCCGACTACCTGTTCTCGACCGTCGGCGGCAACACCGCCTGCGTCGAGGTGATCACCTCGGAGCCGTGCCGCCTCGTATTCGACGCCGGCACCGGCATCAGGAACCTCGGCAACGAGATCACCGCCCAGCGGAAGCCGGCGGACGTTCACCTGTTCTTCTCGCATTTCCATTGGGACCATATCCAGGGCTTCCCGTTCTTCGGACCGGCTTTCGACCCGAGGACGAGGCTGCGCCTCTACAGTCCGGACCCCAGGCTTCGCGAGATACTCGAGGGGCAGATGAAGGCGCCGTACTTCCCGGTCGGCCTCGACGACATGGCCGCCGCTAAGGAGTTCATCCGGCTCGACGGCCGCGTCGACATAGGCGGCGTAAGCGTCATGCACCGCGCGATGAGCCATCCAGGCGGCTGCTATAGCTACGCCATCGAGGAGGCCGGCAAGAAGGCCATCTACTCGACCGATACCGAGCTCGACCCCAAGGACTTCAACCGTACGCCCGAGAACGAGGCGTACTTCAGGGGCGCAGACGCGCTGATCATCGACGCCCAGTACACGCTCGGCGAGGCGATAGAGAAGCAATACTGGGGCCATTCGTCGTTCAGCCTAGCCGCCGATTTCGCCGCTTCGTGGAACATTAAGCGCCTCGTCCTGTTCCACCACGAGCCGGCCTACGGCGACCAGAAGATAGGCTCGATCCTGAAGTCGGCGTCATGGTACCTTAAGCATATCGAAGACCACGGCATCGAGGTGGTCCTGGCGAGGGAAGGCGTAGAGATTGACGTTTAAAGCCCTATACGAGTCGAAGTTCTCCGTCGAGCTGGCCGGATCCGAGCTGGCGGGCCTCTACGTCTCGCTATCCGCCGCCGAGGAACGGCTTGACAGGAACCAGCGCCAGGCCCTCGACCGGCTCAGGTTCATCCTCTACGAGAACCTATCGGTAGAGGAGCTCGAGGGACTGCCCGGGCTGTATGCCGTTAATTCCGGCTCGGAGGAACGCGTATGAGCCGCCGCGGCTCGGCCGAAACGGCGGGCGGGGCGGCCAAGGCCGCCAAGACCGCCTTCGTAGTCGTCGCGCTCCTCGTCATCGTCGCCATCGCCCTCGGCCTCGGCGCCCTCGCTATAGCGGCCCGCTACGACGAGCCCACGGGCGCGGTCGGCGACGGCGGGACGCTCTTCACGGTCGGCCAGGGCGAGTCCGGCTCGGCCGTAGCCAGGCGGCTCGCCCAGGAACGGATCATACGCTCCGAGCTCCTGTTCAAGCTGATGATGAAGGCCCGGTCGCTCGAGCATTCGCTGAAGGCCGGCACCTATCGCGTCGAGGGCGACATGAGCGGCAGCCGCATCCTGGGCATGATAGCCGAGGGGCGGCAGGCGCTGCTCCGGCTGACCATCCCCGAGGGCGCTACCCTTCGCGCCGTCGCGCTCGCCGCCGAGGCCGCCGGCGTAGCCGCCGCCGAAGACGTCCTGGCCGCGGCGGACGACGCTGCCCTGGCCCGCGAGCTAAGCGTCGCGGCCGAATCGCTCGACGGCTACCTGTACCCGGACACCTACCTGCTGCCCCGCGACGCCGGCGGGAAGGCCCTCGTCGAGCTGATGGTCGGGACGTTCAAGCGCCGCGTCGCCGAGGCGCTGCCCGAAACGGCCGCCCTGTCGCCGGAGGAACTGCACGAACGCGTCATCCTCGCCAGCATCGTCGAGCGAGAGTACCGGGTACCCGCCGAGGCGCCGCTGATGGCCGGCGTCTTCTCGAACCGCCTGAGGATAGGCATGGCGCTGCAGTCCTGCGCCACCGTCGTCTACGTCATAACCGAACGCCAGGGAAAGCCGCACCCGAGCAGGATATTCGACCGCGACCTGCGGATCGATGACCCGTTCAATACCTATAGGCACCCCGGGCTGCCCCCGCGCCCCATCTGCAACCCCGGCATGACGGCCATCTCCGCCGCCTTAAGGCCGGCCGTATCGGACTACCTGTATTTCAGGCTCGTCGACGAGGCCTCGGGCGAACACTACTTCTCCGCCACCCTCGACGAGCACGTCAAGGCCGCGTCGCTCGCCGTGAAGCCCGCAGGCAGATGAGGCGCATACCGGAGCGCGTCGTCCAGGACATCGTATCTAGGACCGATATAGTCAAGATAGTCGGCGAGTACGTTCGCCTCGAGAAGCGCGGCTCGCGATGGGTCGGCCTCTGCCCGTTCCACAACGAGAAGACGCCGTCCTTCGGCGTCAACGAGGATCGAGGCTTCTTCTACTGCTTCGGCTGCAAGAAGGGCGGCGACGCGATCACCTTCGTCAAGGAGATCGAGAAGTGCGGCTACGTCGAGGCGCTCGAGACGCTCGCCGAGAAGGCCGGCGTCGCAATCTCGTACGAAGGGGACGACGACCCGGAGGAGGCCCGGGCCGCCAAGGAGCGCGAGTCGCTCTACGAGCTGTACGAGCGCCTCGCGGGCACCTTCAGGCATTTCCTCGTATCCGACCCCCGCGGAGCCGAGGCCCTCGCGTACGCCAGGCGCAGGGCCCTGCCCGACGAGGTGATCGCCTCGTTCAGGCTCGGATACGCCCCGGCCGAACGATCCTGGCTGTACCGCTTCCTGCGCGGCAAGTCGTACTCGGCTGAGTTCCTGGCTCGTTCCGGCCTCTTCTCGAAGAAATACCCGGAGACCTCGATCTTCTCCGACCGGCTGATGTTCCCGATAGCGGACGCCAGGGGCAGGGTAGTCGCCTTCGGGGGCAGGCTGCTGCACGGAGACGGACCCAAGTACATCAACTCGCCCGAGACCGTCATCTTCAAGAAGCACGACACCCTGTTCGCCCTTCCCGAGGCCGCGCAGGCGATGAGGACCAGCTCGACGGCCATCCTCTGCGAGGGCTACATGGACGCGATAGCCTTCCATGCGGCCGGGGTCTCCAACGCGGTCGCGCCGCTCGGTACGTCGTTCACCGAGCAGCAGGCCTCGTTGCTCAAACGCTACGCGTCGACCCTGGTCCTGAGCTTCGACAGCGACGGCGCCGGAATCAGCGCCGCCGAGCGGGCTATCGGCATAGCCGAGGCCAAGGGCCTGAGCGCCCGGGTGCTCAGGATTGAGGGCGCCAAGGATCCCGCGGAGATACTTGAAAAAAAGGGCCCCGAGCGATTGAAAAAAAATGCCGCTTCCACTATAACTTGCGATGATTTTATATTAGAAAATGCCGCCTCTCGGCTTCGAGCGGGTGATTCGGAGTCAAAAGCGGAGGCGTTCGAGTATCTTTTCCCGTTCCTGGCGGGTCTATCGTCGGATATACGGCGAGATTCGCTCATGTTGGCCGCGTCCTCTCGTTTGGGCGCAGATCCCGCTTCAGTCAGGAGCGATTTCTTACGATTCTTAGATAAGGGGACGATTCGGCGGACCGTTCAGGCGCTTGTCCCGACCGCCTCGGACGATTTCACGCCGAGCGCCGACGCCGAGCTGCTGGCCGCGATCATCGCCAACGCCGAGCTGTTCGAAGCCGCGCGCTCGGAGATAGGTCCGGCTGATTTCGACGATGAGCCGCTGAAGGACGCGTTCATCGTCATGGAGGAGTGCTTCAGGAGCGGCGACCAGCAGGTAACCGCCGTCGTCGAGCGCCTTACGAGCGCGGGGCTCAAGGAGTTCATACTGCAGAGGATATCCGACGGGGCGTACTCGATCAATCCGGACCGCTTCGTCCTCGACGGCGTCCGCCGAGTCAAGCTCCGGGCGCTCGAGGCCAGGAAACAGCGCGTCGTATCGCGTATCCGCGAATACGACGCCGAGCGGGACGGCGACGAGCTGTCCCTCAACGACCTTCTCTATGAAAAAATGTATCTAGACGGAGAACTAACCAGGATAAAGGAAGAGCGGCATGGGCGACCTTGAACTCGATCCGGCGATAGCGAAACTACTCGAATACGCGAAGGCCAAGAAGACTATCAGCTTCGACGAGCTGTCTGACTTCCTGCCCGAGGATTACCTGAATTCCGATAAGATAGACGGCGTGCTGGCCCTCCTCGAGAGCAATAACGTGCAGCTCGAGGAAGAGGACCTCCAGCTGGAGGAGCCGGCGGAGCCCAAGGAGCACGAGGCTGAATCGGAAGCGGAAGCGGAAGTCTCGTCGACCAAGGAAAAGAAGCGCCTCGTCTACAACGACAAGGAAAGCGCCGTCGACGACCCGATACGGCTGTACCTCCGCGAGATAGGCAAGGAGAATCTCCTGACCGCCGAGCAGGAGGTGGAGCTGTCGAAGCAGATGGAGGAAGGCGAGAACATCATAAAGGGGATCATCAAGAAGAGCGGCATGCTGATCCCCGAGTTCTTCCAGATATCCGTCAAGGCCAAGCGGGAGGCCGGGTCTCAGCAGCGCAAGGAGAATTCCGAGCGCATCGCCGAGCGGCGCCGGCTCAACCAGTTCTACCGCGACGTGCTCCGCGACACCCAGGTCGACCTCAAGTCGTACATGGAGTCGAAGCGCCGCGTCGCCTCCCGCGGCGGGGACGTCAAGTCCGACGAGGGCCTCATGAAGGTGCGCGACGGCCTGCTCGACCGCCTCGGCGAGGCCGACCTGCATCCCGAGGAGATCAACTCCTTCTCGGAGAAGTTCATCAACGCGGCCAAGCGCATCAAGAAGTACCGCAGGGAGCAGGACAGGCTCGAGCGCACGCTCCAGGTCGACAGCCTGCGCGAGCTTCGCGTGCTCGGCAGGAACCTGACCCTCAAGGAACGCAGGGAGCAGATAGAGTCCGACCTCGGCATCAGCTCCGACGAGATCAAGGAGCGCATCAGGCAGATCCAGGTCACCGAGAAGAAGCTCGAGGAGCTCGAGTACTCGTTCGAGAACGACTGCGACGTGATCATCACGATGGCCAAGGAGATCAACCGCGGCCGCATCATGATGAAGAACGCCAAGGACAGGCTGATCAAGGCCAACCTGCGCCTGGTCGTGTCCATCGCCAAGAAGTACACGAACCGCGGGCTCCATTTCTTCGACCTCGTCCAGGAGGGCAACATCGGCCTGATCAAGGCCGTGGAGAAATTCGAGTACCGGAAGGGCTACAAATTCTCCACCTACGCGACCTGGTGGATACGCCAGGCGATCACCCGGTCGATCAGCGACCAGGCCAGGACGATACGCGTGCCGGTGCACATGATCGAGCAGATCAACAAGGTCGTGCGCGAGTCGCGCCAGCTGATGCAGAAGCTCGGCCGGGAGCCGAGCGACGAGGAAGTGGCCCAGCAGCTCGGCTGGCCGGTCTCCCGCGTCAAGAGCGTCAAGAACGTGGCCCGCGAGCCCATAAGCCTCGAGACGCCGATAGGCGAGGACGAGGACAGCCTGCTCGGCGACTTCATCGAGGACAAGGAGATAGAGAACCCGAGCGTCCAGACCGACTACAAGCTGCTCCAGGAGCAGATACGCTCGGTCCTGTCGACGCTGCCGCCTCGCGAGCAGGAGGTGCTTCGCATGCGCTTCGGCCTCGACGACGGCTACTCCCTGACCCTCGAGGAGGTCGGCCTGTACTTCAACGTGACGCGCGAGCGTATACGCCAGATCGAGGCCAAGGCCCTTAAGAAGCTCCGGCACTTCAAGCGCAGCCAGAAGCTGCGCGATTACGTCGACCATTAGTCTTCGCGGGCGCGTCGTTGATCACGACGCGCCCGTCGTGCTATAATCCCGCGATATTCGCGAAACTATCCAGGACGAGGTGAAAACATATGCTGATGGAAGAGCTTTTCGAGAGGCTACGAACGTTCCAGGAGCTCCTTATGGAGCGCGTCGCCATCGAAAAGGAAGTGCGCGAGCTGCCTAAGTCCATTGCCGCCCAGGAAGAAGTGCTCACGAGGGCCCGCAAGAGCTACGGCGACAGGAGCGTCCGGCTAGAGGAGACGCAGTCCAGGGTCGGCCAGCTCCGCGCCGAACTCGCCGACGTCGTCGCCCACAAGGACAAGTCCGAGCAGCAGATGGACTCCATCACGAACCCGCGCGAGTTCGAGGCCCTGAACAAGGAGATCACCGAGGCCGGCCTCAAGGAAGACCAGCTTCGCAAGGACCTGAAGCGCGAGGAGGAGAACCTCCGCGAGGCCGAGGTCGAGGTGAAGGCGAGCGAGACCCTGATCTCTTCCCAGGAGGCCGAGATAGCCGAGAAGCGGGAGCGGATCACGAACGAGGCCGCGTCGATGTCCGCCAAGATCGAGGAGCTCAAGACGAACGAGGCCGAGACGACCTCCGACATCGACCCCGAGGTCGTGTTCAAGTTCGAGCGCATCATCAAGTCGAAGCAGGGCGTCGGCATCGTGCCCGTCAAGGGCGTCGTGTGCTCCGGCTGCTCTATGATACTGCCGGCCCAGTTCGTCAACGAGGTCAGGCAGAGCGACAAGATCGTCTTCTGTCCGTACTGCTCTCGCGTGCTGTTCTACCAGGACGGAGGGGAGTCGCAGGAGGACATGATCGTCGACATAGAGTCCGGCTCGCTGGCCGACCTGGACGACTTCGGCGACGAGTCCGACGAGGAGTACGACGACGATTCCGACGACGACTCGGGCAAGGACTCGATGTCCGACTCCGACGACTGACGGTTTTTACAGGGACGGACCGGGCCGCCGCCGCGGAAGCCCTCGGGCCGCCGCGGAGGAAAGTCCGGGCTCGATAGGGCGCGACGCCGGTTAACGACCGGGAGCGCGGCCGGCGACGGCCGCGCGACAGATAGCGCAACAGAAAGCGAACCGCCGGCGCCGCGAGGCGCCGGTAAGGGTGAAAAGGTGGGGTAAGAGCCCACCGCGTTCGCGGCGACGCGAACGGCACGGCAAGCCTCGTCGCGAGCAAGGCCGAACAACGGAGGCGCGGCTCGCGCCGCGCCGCGACCGCGAGGTCGAGGCGATACTCCGTGGGTAGGCCGCGGAAGCCAGGGGAGCGATCCCCGGCGCAGATGGATGGCGGCCGCCGCGCAAGCGGTACAGAACCCGGCTTATAGGTTCGTCCCTTTTTTTTGCTTTAATTGACTATAGCGGCGGCGGCGTGATACAACGAACCGACTAGTATGAACGATACATCCTTCGGCACCGCCAGAACAACCGACCCATATCTTAGGAAGCGCAGGCGGCGCAGGTTGCTCATAGGCTCGGCCGTCATATTGGGCGTAGCCGCGTGCGCGGTGGGCGCCTCGTTCGGCGTATCAGCCATCGCGTCCGCCCGCTCGTCGCCGAAGGTAAGCCAAGAAGACGTACTCGGCCTCTGGGCCGCCAAGGATTACCTGGCTGTCGCCCAAGCCTGCGAGGTGTCGCTATCCGTCGACCCGCTCGATCCGTTCTACCTGCTGTTCGACGGCTTCGCGTCCTTCTACCTCGGCCTGGCCGAGACCGACGGCGAGCTGCGCGGCGCGAGGATGGACGATGCGATCTTCTCTATCCGCAAGGCGCTCATCGCGCCCGATACTCCGCTGAGGCCGGAGGCGTCATACGTGCTCGGCAAGGCCTACTACCATAAGGGCGTGGACTACTACAACGAGGCGATCGACTACCTGAACGAGTCGGCGTCGCTCGGCTATTACCAGTCCGATACCTGGGAGTACCTGGCCCTGGCCGCGCGCGGCGCCGGCCGCCTAGCGGAGAGCCTCGCGTACTTCGATAAGGCAGTCGAGCTCAAGCCGGACTCGCCCGAGCTTTCGCTCGCCGCCGCGTCGGCCTTCGTCGACGCCGGGGACGCCGCGAAGGGCGAGAGGCTCGCCGCCGCGGCCCTGGAATCCACGACCGACGATTTCCTCGCGGAGCGCAGCCGCTTCCTGCTCGCCGATATCTATAGGAAGAGCGGCCGCCCCGACGACGCCCTGGCGCAGTACGAGGCCATCAAGGCCCTGAACGGCGAGTCGGCCGACGCGTGGTTCTACGAGGGCCTCGTGTACAGCGAGGCGGGCGATCCCATCAAGGCGAGGGCCGCGTGGCGCAAGGCCGTCAATATCGACCCGATGCACGCCGCCGCGCGGCAGAAGCTATCAGAACGTTCATGAATAACCGCAGTAAGGAGCGCGAATAATGGCGAAACGGAAGTTCTTTGACTCGCTGTCGATGGATATAGGTATCGATCTCGGAACCTGCAATACCCTCGTCTACGTGCGCGGCAAGGGCATCGTCATCAACGAGCCGTCGGTAGTCGCCGTGGAACGGGGTACGAAGCGCGTGATCGCGGTCGGTTCCGACGCCAAGAAGATGCTCTGGAAGACCCCGGGCAATATCATAGCCATCCGCCCGCTGCGCGACGGGGTCATCGCCGATCCCGACACCACCGAGAAGATGATCAAGTACTTCATCCAGAAGGTCATCCCGAGGCGATGGTTCATCAAGCCGCGCATGGTCATCGGCATACCCACCTGCATCACCGAGGTGGAGCGCCGCGCGGTCGTCGAGGCCGCGTACAAGGCCGGCGCCCGCGAGGTCGAGGTCCTGCCGGAGTCCCTCGCGGCCGCCATCGGCTCCGACATACCGATACACGAGCCGGCCGGCCACATGATATGCGATATCGGCGGCGGCACGACCGAGATATCGGTCATCTCGCTCAAGGACCTCGTCGTCACGAACGCGATACGCATCGGCGGCGACGAATTCGACGAGGCCATCATCAAGCATATCCGCGCCGCCCATAACCTGATCATAGGCGAGCAGACGGCCGAGAGGCTCAAGATAGAGATCGGCAACGCCAGCCCCGACAAGGTGATAGAGAAGGTCGAGATCAAGGGCACCGACGCCATCACCGGGCTCCCGCGCAGGCTCGAGATCGACTCGGTCGAGGTTCGCGAGGCGCTCCAGGAGCCGGTCAACCAGATCGTCGAGGAGATCAAGAAGACGCTCGGCCAGACGCCGCCCGAGCTCGCCGCCGACATCGTCGAGCGCGGCATCGTCATGGCCGGCGGCGGATCGCTCCTCAAGGGGCTACCGCGCCTGATCGCCAAGGAGACCGGCGTGCCGGTCATACTCGCCGAGCGCCCCCTCGAGTGCGTCGCGATAGGCGCCGGCAAGTACTTCGAGGCCATCGCCGACGTGGACGTCGCCTTCGGCTCCGCCGCTTCGATGAATTTATAACGGGCATGGCAGCACGCGAACGGCGCGCCCCCCGGCGCGCCATCGGTTCCGCGCTCTTCATGGCCGTCTCGCTCATCACGCTCGTCGTCTCGACGCGCAGCCTCGCCGGCGTACCGGAGCGCGTCGGGCTATCGGTGCTGTCCTTCGTCCAGCGCGGCTTCGACAGCGTCGGCACCTTCGTATCGGACACGGTCAACAGCATCGCGGAGCTGCGCCGGCTCGAGAGGAACTACGACGACCTCCTCGCGAGGCTCGAGACGCTCAGCACGGTCGAGCGCAGCTATACCGACCTGAAGCGCGAGAACGAGAGGCTGCGCGAGCAGCTCGGCTTCAAGAACGACTCGGGCTACGCCGCCGTATCGGCCAAGATAATCGCGCGCGATCCGGAGAACCTGTACTCGACCTTCGTCCTCGACAAGGGATCGACGAACGGCATCGCTAAGAACCAGGCTGTCGTAGCCTACCAGGACGGCACCGAGGGCCTCGTAGGCAGGGTCATAGAGGTCGGGCGCACCAGCTGCGTCGTCTCCCCGATCTACGACAGCTCAGCGTACGTCGCCGTCAAGCTCGAGCGATCGCGATACGACGGCATAGCCGTCGGCTCCGGCTCGGACGAGGCGCCCATAGTGATACGCTACGTCAAGAAGCGCGCGAAGGACGAGATACAGTACGGGGACCTGGTAGTGACGAGCGGCATGCAGTCCCTGTACCCGCCGGGCATCGGCGTCGGCAGGGTCACGATGCTCCGGGACCTCGATTACCTGACGTCGCTCGAGCTCGACATGGATCCGCTGATCGACTTCGGCCGGATAGAGTACGTGTTCGTCGTACAGCGTAACGACGGTGACGGCGCCGGAAGCGCGGGGAGCGATAGATGATTCGCAGATGGCTCGTCTCGCTCGCCCTGGTATCGCTCCTCATCGTCGTGCAGTCCACCTGGCTCGGCTTCATAGCGATCTATTCGGTCATCCCCGACCTTTCCCTGATCGCCGTCGTATACATAGCCTTCAAGAGCCCGAACCTGCAGGGCCAGGGGGTAGGTTTCATCGCCGGCCTGCTCCAGGACGGCATCAGCGCCGCTCCGTTCGGCCTCAACGCGTTCGTCAAGACGGCGGTCGCCTGGCTCGCCAACCTGCTGTCCGGCAAATTCTATATCGACCGCCTGCTCATGCCGGCGCTCTTCGGCTTCTCGATGACGCTCGCCAAGGCGGCGTACCTGGCTATCCTATCGTCGATCTTCTCGGGCAAGATAGCCGGCTACGACTTCCTGGGGTCGACCCTCTGGATCGAGGCCGCCTACAACGCGGTCGTCTCTCCGTTCATGTTCATGCTGCTCGGGCCGCTCGACCGCTTCATCGTGCCCAAGGATACCCGTTAGCATGGGCGACCACGTCTCCGAGGGCCGCCGTAACGAGCCCGTACGCGTGGCGCTGCTGATAGCCCTCGCGACGGCCGTCTTCGTCGCGTACTCGGCTCACCTCTTCTACCTGCAGGTCATCCGCGGCGGCGAGTACCAGAAGAAAGCCGTAACGATAGCCAGGCAGATAGAGCGCCTGCCTGCCCAGCGCGGCGAGATCTACGACCGGAACTACAACCTGCCGCTCGTGCTCAACGTCGACTCGTTCGCGCTCGTCGTCGTGCCGGCCGAGATCCCGTCCGACATGCGGGACACCGTGTTCGCCAAGCTGGCCGCCGTGCTCGAGGAGCCCGTCGACGAGCTGAGGCGCCGCATACCGCCGTCGTACTACAGGCTGTTCCAGCAGATCGAGGTGGCCTCGTCCGTCGGCCAGGACGTGATCGTCCAGATAGCAGAGCGCATCGACGAGTTCCCCGGCGTATCCTGGTACTCGAGGCCGAAGCGCAACTACCTCGAGGCCGGCAGCTTCTCCCATATCATCGGCTACGTCGGCGACATATCGCGCGACGAGCTCAAGCTGTACTATAACCGCGGCTACCAGACCGGCGACATCATCGGCAAGGCCGGCATCGAGCGCCAGTACGACAGCCTGCTGCGCGGCACCGACGGCCGCCAGTACAAGACCGTCGACGTGCGCGGGCGGCGCGTCGACGCGGAGCTGCGCGACGTGGACCCGCCGCTGATGGGCAAGAACGTGGTCCTGACGATCGACCGAGCCACGCAGATACTCGCCGAGAAGTCGCTCGGCGAGCGCATCGGCTCCATCATCGTGCTGAAGCCCGCCACCGGCGAGATACTCGCGCTCGTCTCCTATCCGTCGTTCAACGCCAACCTGATAGTCGAGAAGGGCGGCAACAACGAGTACGCCAGGCTGCTCAACGACCCGAGGACGCCGCTGATCCAGCGCGCCATCCAGTCGAACTATCCGCCGGCCTCGACCTTCAAGACCATCATGACGGCCGCGATCATCGAGGAGAAGGCCATCCCGCTCGACGAGAAGATCGTCTGCCACGGCGAGATCAGCTACGGCGACCGCGTCTTCCGCTGCCATATACGCAAGCCGGGCCACGGCCCGCTCGACCTGGCCTCGGCCCTGGCCGAGTCGTGCGACGTGTACTTCTGGGAGGTCGGGCGCGACCGCCTCGGCATCGAGCGCATCGTGTCCTACGCGATGGAATTCGGCTTCGGCCAGGCGACCGGCATAGACCTGCCCGGCGAGGCCGAGGGCTTCGTGCCTACGCCGCAATGGAAGGAGCGGCGCTTCCACGAGAAATGGCTCGGCGGCGACACGCTGAACCTGTCGATCGGGCAGGGCTTCATGCAGACGACGCCGCTCCAGCTGGCCGACATGATGGCCATGGTGGTCAACGAGGGCGTCATCTACAGGCCGCACCTGCTCAAGGAGGTCCGCGACCCGCGCGACGGGTCCATCGTCACCCGCGTGGTGCCCGAGGTGCTCACCGCCTCGAGCATCTCGAAGGAGACCTTCAAGACGACCAAGGAATACCTGCGCGGCGTCATCGTCGAGGGCACGGCCCGCTACCCGGTCAACACCAAGGCGGTCAAGGTCGCGGGCAAGACCGGCACCGCCGAGGTGGGCCTGGCGGACCGCTGGCACTCCTGGTTCGTCGGGTACGGACCGACCGACGCCGACGACCCCGACGACGTCATCGTCGTCGTCGCGATGATCGAGGCCTCTAACCCCTGGGAATGGTGGGCGCCCTACGCGACGAACCTCGTGTTCCAGGGATACTTCGCGGGACAGACCTACGAGGAAGCGGCGGCCCAGCTGGGCCTGCTCGGCCGCTCGATGCCGATAGGGCAGAGGATGGAATGATGGCGTCGATCAGGAAGCTCTTCAAGTCGATAGACTGGACCATCCCGATAGCCATCGTGATATTGATGGTCATCGGCGTGCTGTTCATCTACTCGTCCGGCGTGACGAGCGCCGGCGACCTCGTGTCGACCGAGTACGCGAAGCAGATAGTCTGGGCCGCCACTGGCCTGGCGCTCCTCGTCGCCTGCGCGATGATAGACCTGAAGCGCGTATCGGACTATATCCCGATAGTGTACGGGCTATCGATAGCCTTGCTCGCCTATACCATGGCGTTCGGCAAGGTCGTGAACGGCGCCCGCTCCTGGCTCGGCATCGTGGGCGACTACGGGATACAGCCGTCCGAGTTCGTCAAGATCACCACGGCGCTGTTCCTAGCCCATTACCTGGAGCGTAGCGCCCACGAGTCGTCGTCGATCCGGCGCTTCGCGCTGTCGTTCGCCATCGTCGCCGTCCCGATGGGCCTGATCCTGATGCAGCCCGACTTCGGCACCTCCCTCGTCTTCGTGCCGCTCTACCTGGCGATGGCCTTCATAGGCGGCATCAACAAGCGCTACCTCCTGTCGTTCATCCTGTTCGGCGGCATAGGCGTCGTGCTCACCGTGATGCCGCTGTGGCAGACGCTGATCGCCGCGGAGCAGTCCATCGTGCTGCGCATCTTCTACGAGAAGCCCTACGTCTACTACATCCTGCTGATGCTCGTCGTCGTGGCGGCGCTCGCGCTCCTGGGCTTCAGGTTCTTCAAGAAGCGCTACTATTACTGGCTGGCCTACGGCTCCGCCATCGGCACGCTCGGCCTGGCCTTCTCCCTGGCCGGCCAGCGCTTCCTCAAGGACTACCAGGTCAAGCGGCTGATCGTGTTCCTCGACCCGAGCATCGACCCGCTCGGCTCCGGCTGGAACATACTCCAGTCGATCACGGCCATAGGCTCCGGCGGCGTGGCCGGCAAGGGCTTCCTGCAGGGCACCCAGAGCCATTACCGCTACCTGCCTCAACAGAGCACCGACTTCATCTTCAGCATCATCTCCGAGGAGCTCGGATTCCTCGGGGGCATCGTCGTCTTCGGTCTCTTCTTCTACATCCTGGTGCGCCTGGCGCTTTCGATGCGCAAGCTGCGCGACGTCGCCTCCAGCGCGTTCGTCGCCGGCGTCTTCAGCATCATCTTCTTCCACTTCATGATCAACGCCGGCATGGCGATGGGCGTGATGCCGATCACCGGCATCCCGCTCCTGTTCCTGTCGTACGGCGGCTCGTCGCTATGGAGCATCTGCATAGGGGTAGGGCTATGCCTCGGCATCGGGGCCAGGAGGTACGACTCGTGACCCGCGTCGATCCCTGTGCCCTGTTCAAGACCGAGCTGCCCAAGATAGCCAAGCCGGCGAGGTACCTGGGCGGCGAGAGCGGCTCGGTCGCCAAGCCGGGCGCGCCGTTCAGGATGGCGCTGTGCTTCCCCGACCTGTACGAGATAGGCATGGCCAACAACGCGATGCGCATCCTGTACGCCGGGCTGAACGCGCTCGAAGGCGTCGCCTGCGAGCGCGTCTTCGCTGTCGCGGCCGATTACGAGCGGCTGCTGCGCGACTCCGGGACGCCGCTCTACGGCCTCGAGACCGGCGCGCCGGTATCGTCGTTCGACGTACTCGGCTTCACCGTCGGCTACGAGCTGGCCGCGACGAACGTCCTGTCGGTGCTCGACCTGTCAGGCGTACCGCTGCGCTCGGCCGATCGCGGGGACGACCACCCGATAGTCATAGCCGGAGGGCCGGCCATAACGAACCCTACGCCGTATTCCGCCATACTCGACGCCGTGTGGATAGGCGAGGCGGAAGGGGCCTTCTTCGGCCTCGTCGCCGAGCTGGCCGAGCTCAAGCGCCGAGGTGCCTCCCGCGGCGAGCTGCTCGCGAGGCTGCGCGAGGAGAGCGCGTTCTGGATGCCCGCGGCGTCCGGACGTCCGGCCAAGAAGGCCGTCCGCGCCGTCTACGACGGCTTCGCCGAGGCGCCCTACCGCTATTCGTTCCCGGTGCCGGTCGTCAAGCCGGTCCAGGACCACGGCGTCGTCGAGATCATGCGCGGCTGCCCGAACGGCTGCCGCTTCTGCCACGCCGGCTACTTCTACCGCCCCCGAAGGCTCCGCGCCCCCGAGCGCGTGCTCGAGGAGGTCGAGGCCCAGGTGCTCCAGGCCGGCCACCGCGAGATAAGCCTATCGTCGCTGTCGTCTGGCGACTACCCGGGCATCGTCCCCCTCGTCGCTCTCCTGAACGAGCGCTGGTCCGGGTACGGCGTGTCCTTCCAGCTGCCGTCGCTCAAGGTCGAGTCGTTCCCGCTAGAGCTTATCGAGGACCTGTCCGGCACCCGCAAGAGCGGCCTGACCTTCGCCGTCGAGACGCCGCTCGAGCAATGGCAGATGACGCTGAACAAGCGCGCCGGCCTCGAGAAGATAGGCCGCATCCTCGCCGAGGCCGAGAGGCGCGGCTACCGGGTAGCCAAGTTCTACTTCATGATAGGGCTTCCGCTGCCGGACGCCGGCGTATCGGAAGAAGCGGCTATCGTCTCGTTCATCGGCGAGCTGCTGGCCGTCGCCCCGTCTATAAAGCTGAACCTGACCGTCGCGACCTTCGTGCCTAAGCCGCACACGCCGTTCCAGTGGAGCCCGCAGCTCGGCTACGAGGAGGCCGCGTCCAGGATCTACGCCGTCAAGGACGCGTTCAAGGGCAACCCGCGCGTCAAGGTGACCTACCATACGCCGTTCCTGTCGTGGCTCGAGGGCGTCGTCTCCAGGGGCGACGAGAGCACCGGAGAGCTGATCATCGACGCGTACAGCCGCGGCGCGCGCTTCGACGCGTGGGACGACCTATGCGACAAGGGCGCCTGGAAGGCCGCGCTCGAGGCCGCGGGCGATTCCGCGACCGCCCGACTATCGGGCTTCGACGAGGATACCGAGCTTCCTTGGTCGGGCGTATCGCTGCGGGTCTCGAAGCGTTTCCTGCTCCAGGAGCTCGAGCGGTCCAGGAACTCCGCGCTGACAGCCGCCTGCGCCGACGGCTGTTCCGACAGGTGCGGCTCCTGCGATAGTTCTCACTGCGTCGAAGGGGACGACGATATACTCGAACGCATCGCGGCCTTGTCCAAGGCCGCGCGCCTCGACGCGCCCGATTCGCCCGGATCCTCCGGACGGCCGCTGGCTTCCCGTCACGCCCCGGCGCAGGGGGATAGGCATCGGCTGCTGTTCCGGTACGCCAAGGAGGGCAGGGCGGCCTTCTTCGCCCATCACGAGCTCCAGGCCATGCTCAGCTCGGCCATAGACCGGGCCGGCGCTCCGATAGCGTACTCCGAGGGCTTCAACCCGATGCCTCGCCTCGAGATATCCGAGCCCATGTCGCTCGGCTTCGAGTCGGCCGACGAGTACGGCTCCGTCATACTGACCGGCCCGCTCCCGGCCGATCCGGTCGAGATCGCGTCGGCCGCGAACCGCCTCCTGCACGGCGACCTCAGGATACTCGAGGCCCGCTCGCTGCTATGCCCGGACGGCAGGAAATTCCCGTCGCTGTCGTCGGTCCACTGGGGCTCGCGCTACCGCGTCGACCTCCTCGAGACCGGCCTTGATCCGCGCCTGCTCGTAGCGACCGTCCTAAAATTCATACAATCCGAGCCTCTGCTAGCCGAGGCCTCCGTCGAAGCCGACGGAACCGTCGTAACGCTACTGCTTCCGTTCGCCGGTAAGCGCGAACTGGGCCTGCCGGCTATCTTCGAGGGCGCCTACGGATTCTCCATCCGCGAGGCCAGGATATCGGTCAGGCGCGTCGCACAGTACGCGAAGGCGACCGATGGAAGCGTCGTGCCGTACGGCGAACGCTACGCGGAGTACCGAGCCTAGAAACGCTCCCGAAACCGATTTTACCCCTAGCGCCCCCTCAGCGCGTTCCGGGTCGCTCGTTGGTAGACAGAATATACATTATCGGAAGTCGAGTATCCGAAGCCTCAGAGCTTCGGCCTCCGCCCTATCGAGCCTTCTATAGGGCGCTCACATCGATAGCCGCAATCGGCCTATCGAGACGGCGTCGCCGTACAGATTGCTGAAATCGGTGAAATCTATGCCGTAGGCGGCCGCGTAGAACTGGACGTAATAATACTCGTCGGTATCGCTCGAACTGGACTTGTAGTCGGCGTCGCCCGCTACCGGCTCGTCCAGGAACGTCAGGTAGCCGTTATCGGAACCGGTCTCCGCCCGGCGTATGGTATACACGGCAGGCTCGCCGTCGACCTCGATCGGCTCGGCGGTGGCTTCGTCGATGATCGATAGGTACGGCTCGCTCGCGCCTCCCGACGGCAACTCGACCGTTATATAGTACTCGTCCGTCAGGTACGCCTTACGTATTGACGGCAATGACGACTCATCGTCTATCACGAGCCGCTGGTAGCCGAGGTACGACGACGAAGCCAGGTAGCTCTCCACCGCCGCCCCCGGCACCGCGTCCTCGTCCGCCTGCTTGGCGGCTATATAGCTCGCGTCGACGTCGGCCGCGGACGAGCTCGCGTATATCCTGTAATAGACGACCAGGCCGAGGTACTCGTCGTCGTCGGAGTACGGGCCGGAGAATACCATGCTCGATACGTCGTCGTTCGAGCGGCTCGTCGATAGCAGCGGCAGGTACGCGATGGTATCGATGCCGCACGAAGACGCCGCCAGGGCGACGCAGAGCGCGAGCGACGAGCCTAACGCCGTCCCGGTCACGGAGCGTCTCACCGGCGATCCTATTTAACCGCGGCCTTCGCGGGCGGATCTATCGACTCGAGGCAGTCTACCAGCTCGTAGATCAGCACCGGCTTGTTCTTGCCCTTGACGCGGATGTTGTCGAGCTCGCGCACCACGAACTTATCGCGCACGTGGGCGTAGGTGTACTCGCTGATGATGATACGGGTGCCGTATTCCTTGTTCGTGGCCTCGAGCCTCGAGCATAGGTTGACGTTGTCGCCCATCAGCGTATAGTTCATCCGCTGCCTCGAGCCCATGTTGCCGACGGTCATGATGCCGGAGTTGATGCCGATGCCGATATGGATGTGCTTGGCCTCGGGCCAGCCGGCGTTCAGTTCGTCGAGGACCTGCATCTGCCTGAGCGCGCACTTGCAGGCCAGCTCGGCGTGGTTCTGCAGCGGCAGCGGCGCTCCCCAGAACGCCATCATCGCGTCGCCGATGTACTTGTCGAGCGTGCCCATGTACTCGATCGCCAGGTCCGTCATGGCCGAGAAGTAGACGTTCAGGTGGTTGACCAGCTCCTGCGAGGTCATGTTCTCCGACAGCGTCGTGAAGCCGCGTATATCGGAGAAGAACACCGTCAGGTCCTTGTCGACGCCGCCGAGCTCGGGAGGGTTGTTGGCCAGTTGGTCGACCACCCTCGGGCTCAGGTACTTGCCGAAGGTCTCGCGTATCTGCCGCTTGTCCCGCTCCTCGGTGAACACCCGGTAGACGACCACCGAGATGAAGGTGAACCCGGCCGCGAGCGAGGTCATAGAGAAGTTGATCAGGTAGGCCCTCGAGTCGAACGCGTAGTTGACGCCGTAGAAGTACGCCGCGACGGCGCCTATCGTGACGAAGAAGCCGGCTATCGCCGGCAGCCTCGAGCTCAGGAACGCCAGTAAGAGGATCGCGAAGCCTAGAACGGCCAGGTCGACCCATACGGGGGCCTGATGGATGAAATTGTCCATCAGGATGGTGTTGAGGGCGTTGGCGTGCATCTCGATGCCGTACATGATGCCGAGCGGCGTCGGCTTCTCGTCCTCGGCGACGCCGGCGGCGAAGGCGCCGACCATCAGGATCTTGTCCTTGACCGCGAGGGTGCGGCGCCAGCTAGCCGGGTCGGAGCCGGGCGCCCGGTTGGCGTAGGCCGAGTACGAGCGTACCGGGAAGGTCTGGACGCCGTCGGAGGTCGGGCTCGAGCGGGGCCCCATGAAGTTGACTATCATCTGCCCCTGCTCGTTGATCGGGATGCGTATCTCTGGCAGGGTCCTCCGCTCGCCCTCGGCCACCAGGTTGCCGTCGGCGTCGAACTGGTCCGGCTCCACCTGGATCGCGTAATCTACGAGCTCGCCCGTATCGGGATCGGTCACCTTCGGCGAGGGGATCAGGATATGCGAGCCGACGACGACCTCGACCTCGTCGAGCGTCCGATGGAAATAATCGAGGGCCAGCGACAGGGTTATGGCCGGCACGAAGGAGTCGCGATAGCGCCTGACGACGTAGTAGCTATCGTCCGGCGTGCCGTCCATGTCGTTGTCCTCTATCCGCAGCGGAGCCTCGTCGCCCATGCGCTCGGTCAGCCTGGCTAGCGCGGCCTCGGTCAGCGGCGTCTCTATATCGTGGTAGCCTCCCCTATCGTCCTGCCACGACAGCCGCTCGAACGACGCCGCGTCGACCGTATAGCCCGGCCGCAGCTCGTCGAGCCGGAGCGTCTCCACGAGCACGCTCGAGCGAAGTACGAGGGGCTGGCGGCGATAGACCTGGTCCGAGTCCGACATGAAGTTGGCGTGGCCGTATCCGGAGGCGGCCCTGGCGAACGGTTCGAGCGGCGGCTCGTAGCCGTAGAAGGCCACGAGCTTCTTCCAGTCGCCCTTGACGTTCTTGATGGTCCCGTAGCCGTCGTAGAGCGCCTGCTGCCTGGCCGTCATCGGGTCGCCCTCCTCCACGGAGCCGAACGGCGACAGGACGGTCTCGAGGAACACGCTGCCCGAATCGGCTATGGCGTCCGCCAGCAGCGCGTCGCTAGTCGGATCGGGGTCCTCCTCGATGAAGAACACGTCGACGAACAGCGAGCTCTCGCGGTTCTCCTGGCTCTTGATCCGCGAGAACGCGTTGATCAGGTCGGCGTGCCGTGTCCGGGAGAACGGCCACTTGCCGTATTCGGCCAGGGTCTTCTGGTCGATGCCAAGGATCAGGATGCTATCGGATATCTGCAGGTTCTGGTGGGAGAGTACCGCGCCTTCCTGGATCGCCTTGGATTCCTTGGTCGTCTTGAGCCTGAAGTGCGTATCGAGGATAGGCCCCTCGAGGTTCTGGAAGATACGCGTCGAGAAGTACAGCAGGGAGAAGACGCCGAATATCAGCACGGCTATGACGAAGGAGAATCGCTTCGCCTCCAGGATTCGTGAGCGCTTCCTCGGCATGATGAGCCCTCCAGCAACGTGTTCGCGTCTGTGAATAAAGGCGGCTAAAAAAACGGCTGAAGCCCGGCCGGACGGCCGGGCTTCCATGGCTATTCGCCTAGGGTCGCGTTAGTCGGCGAGTCCTTGAGACTTCAGCAGAATTATACGGGCATGAGCGATCTTTGTCCAATCGCTTTCGGCGCCGGTGGCGATAAGGCGGGTATACGCCTCCATGGCCTCGCCGTAGCGCTTCGTGTTCTCGTAGATGCGGCCGATCGACAGCGTAACGCGCCCGATACCGGGGGCGGACGGATACTCCGCCTCGACCCTGGCGAGGTACGACAGGGCCGCCTCGTTATCGCCGCGATCCTCGGCGACGCTGGCGGCGTTGGCGAGCGCTACCGGCGCGAGATGCGAACCGGGATTCGAGGCGGCGGCCGCCAGGTAGGCCTTCTCGGAGCCGGGGAGGTCGCTCATCGCGAACAGCAGCTCGGCCTTTATCATCGAGGCCCTGCCGGCGGCGTACAGCTTCCCGTACTTGGCCGCCACGGCGTCGGCCTCCGCTACCAGCTCCCCGCCCTTCGCGGTACGGGCCTCGCCCTCAAGCGCGTTCCAGTCGGCGAAGCCGGCCTCGAGGGCCTCGAGGGCGACCGTCGACTTCTGGAGCCTATCGCTCGATACGACGGAGTAGACGCCGAGGCCGATGACGGCCGCCAGCATTAGGGAGCCGACGACTACCAGGGCGACGCGATTGGCGCGTATGAAATCGCCGAGCCGCTCGGCGAACTTTACCTCATCCTTTGGGGCCGCCTGAGTCGCGGACGTCGCCCCGATTTCCTTAGAGCTCATAGATGCTTACTCCTTAGGGTTTGCTATACCGAATTCTTTGATCAAGCGGGACAGGTACGTTCTCTGTATATCGAGCACCTTCGAGGTCTCGGTCTGGTTCCAGCCGTGCTCCTCGAGGGCGCTCGCTATGAAATGCTTCTTGAAGATGGCCAGCGCGTCCTTGAGGCTCTTTCCCCGGTACTCGTCGCGCCCGGTGTCGGCGTCGCCGATCAGCAGGTCGCGCGCGCCTATGGTCTTCTCCTTCGCGATGACGACCGCGCGCTCGACGGCGTTCTCGAGCTCGCGGACGTTGCCGGGCCAGGGGTACGACAGCATGTGCTCTATAGCCTGGTCGGTGAAGCCGGTGAACTGCTTCTTGGTCTCGCGCGAGAATTTCTTCAGGAAGAACTCGGCCAGGGCCGGTATGTCCTCCTTGCGCTGCCTGAGCGGCGGCACGTAGACGGGAAGCACGTTCAGCCTGTAGTACAGGTCGCTGCGGAACTCGCCTCGCTTGACCTGGGCGTCGATGTCGCGGTTCGTGGCCGCTACGATGCGCACGTCCACCGTGACCGTGTCGCTCGACCCGACCCGCTCGTAGGTCTTCTGCTGCAGCACCCGCAGCAGCTTGGCCTGCAGCTTGAGCGGCAGGTCGCCTATCTCGTCGAGGAAGATCGTCCCGCCGTCGGCGAGCTCGAAGCGGCCGCGCCTGTTCTGCACGGCGTCGGTGAACGCGCCCTTGACGTGGCCGAACAGCTCGCTCTCGAGCAGGCCCTCGGGCAGCGCGGCGCAGTTGACGCGCACGAACGGCTTGCTCTTGCGGTTCGAGCGCAGGTGCACCTGCTCCGCGATCAGCTCCTTGCCGACGCCCGACTCGCCGAGTATCAGCACGGACGAGTCGGTCTTGGCCACCCTGTCGATCAGGTCCAGCTTCTCGACGATATCGGGGCTCTTGGCTATCAGCACGTGATAGCCCTTGTCCGTCGATATCTGGTCGCGCAGGTAGCCGATCTCCTCGCGGGCCTTCTCCAAGTACTTCGCGTTCTCGATGGCGATCGCCGCCTGCACGGCGAAGATCTCCAGCCACTGGAGGTCGCTCTGGGTGAAGTACTTCTTATCTTTCTTGTTGATTATCTCGAAGAGCCCTACGCATTTCTCTCGGACCACCATGGGGACCGCGAGTATGCTGTAGGTGGGGAAGTCTACCGATTTAGAGATGTCGCCGTAGAAGCGGGAATCCGTCTCCACGTCGTTGACGATCAGGGACTGACCGTGGTCGGCGACCCAGCCGGCGATGCCCTCTCCCGGGTTGAGCACGAACTTCTTGACGTCGCGGGCCACGGGGCCGAGCGCTATCTCGAAGTACAGCTTCCCGTCCTCCTCGTTCCTGAGGATGAGCGAGGAGGCCTCGCCGGCGGTCAGCCGCGTCGCCGACTCAAGTATCTGAGTCAGGAGCGACGTGGCGTCGCCGTAGTTCGAATTGATGAGCGTATTGATCTCGAGGAGCGTCTCGAACTTCTCGGGATCTATACGATCGAACATGCTAGTCGTTCTTGCGAGAGCTGTCCTTCTTCTCCTTGAGCAGGTCGCCGAGGGTGAAGCCCTCGTTCGAGGAGCCCTCGTCCATGAAGCGGGACATCTCGGCCTGCTGCTGCTTGCGCTCCAGGTCGCGCACCGACAGGGAGAGCTTCTGGCGCTCCGGGCTGAGTTCGGTTATGACCACCTTGATCGGCGATCCGACTTCGTACTTCTTGACCGCGACCTCGAACTCCTCGTCGCGGTTGGCGCTCAGGTTGGACTTGTTGACCAAGCCCTCGATGTCGCCGGGAACCTTGACGAAGACCCCGAAATCGGTGATCGACGAAACCGTGCCCTCGATGACCGAGCCGACCCTGTAGGTGCCGGAGAAGGCCTGCCAGGGATCGTCGGACAGCCTGCGGACGGATAGCCTGATCGAGTGGTCGTTCGGCTGGTTCTCGATGACCATGACCTCGATCTCCTCGCCAACCTGGATCTCGGAGCCGGCGTTGCGGACCTTCTTGGTCCACGAAAGCTCCTCGGCGGGCAGGAAGCCGTCGATGCCGTCCTCGAGCTCGACGAAGGCGCCGGACGCGGTGATCTTGACGACCTTCTTGGTCAGCTTCATGCCGACGGGGAAGCGGTCGTCGATGGTCGTCCACGGATTCTCGTGGACCTGCCTCAGGCCCAGCGACACCTTCTGCTGGTCGAGGTCGTAGCCGAGTATCATGCACTCGACGGAGTCGCCGATCTTGAGCATCTCGTCGGGGCGCTTGACGCGCTTGACCCACGAGAACTCGGAGATATGGGCGAGGCCCTCGATCCCCGGCTCCAGCTCGATGAAGGCGCCGTAGTCGGTGAGCTTCGTGACCGTGCCGTTGACGACGGCGTCGAGGTGGTAGCGCTCCTCGAAGGTCTCCCACGGGTCCTGGGTGAAGTGCTTCAGGGACAGGTTGATGCGGCCCTCTTCGGGGTCGATCTTGATGACCTTGAGCTCGATCTCCTGGCCCTTCTTGACGAAGTCCTTCGGCTTGGTGACGTGGCCCCAGCTCATATCGTTGATATGGAGCAGGCCGTCGAAGCCGCCGAGGTCGATGAACGCGCCGAAGCTGGTGAAGCTCTTGACCGCGCCCTTGACCACGTCGCCGATCTGTACGGTCGAGAAGAACGCGTCGCGGCGGACCTTGATCGCTTCCTCGAGGTACTCGCGCCGGTTAACGACGATATTGACGCGCTTCTCCGAATACAGCCGCTCGATGTAGAACTTGGACTTGAGCTTAACGAGCTCGTCGCCCTTCTCTACGCGCTGCACGTCGGCCTTGGAGACCGGCAGGAAGGCTCGCAGGCCGTAGCCGAGGCTAACCTCGAAACCGCCCTTGATTTCCTTCTCGATGACGCCCTCGACCGTCTCGTGGTTCTTGTGGGCGTTCTGCACGTTCCGCCAGTGCACCTTCTCGTCGGCCTTCGACTTCGAGACGTACGTCTCGCCTGACCTCGTCTCCTTCTTCATCAGGACGACGGTCACGGTGTCGCCGACCTTGGGCGGCTCGGTGAATTCGGAGAGCGGGATCTTGCCTTCGCTCTTGGCGCCAACGTCGACGAAGACGCAATCGCTGGCGACCTGTACCACCTGTCCCTCGACGAGGTCACCCTCTTCCAGGTGGTTCATGGTTTTTAGATACTGTTCCTGTAACTGTGTCTGGATGCTGTCGTCGGAGGGAGCGACCGCGCCCATTTCCACTTCCTTGGCCATAGGGTTCCCTTGCTGTTGAATTTTCGTGTCCACAATGTCATAAACTTGATCTATGGTCAAGTACGACGTATCTAAATAGAAGGCTTTCGGCGCTTTTTTAAGGCTTCCTTCGGCTTTATTCATGTCTATACGGTCGCGCATCTCGATATTCTTCTTGATCTCATCGAGACTTAGCGAGCTCGTCCCTTGGTCGTAGCGCCGCTTGGCCCTCGCCTCGGCGCTGGCGTCGATGTATATCTGGACCTCGGCGTCGGGGAAGACGACGGTGCAGATGTCCCGGCCCTCTACGACGGCGTCGATCCCGGAGCCTATGGCCCTGATCAGGCGGTTGACGATATGCCTGATAGGCACGATGGCCGACACCTGGGCCACGACCGCGTCGACCTCGGCGCTCCGCAGCCTGTCCTCGACCGGCTCGCCGTCGAGGTGCAGGATCCCGCCGCGGTACTCGAGCCCGGCGCCCTCGGCGTAGGCCGCGAGCGCGGCCTCGTCGTCGAGCGGCACGCCCGATCGCATCGCGCCGTAGGTTATCGCCCTGTACAGGTTACCCGAGTTTATATACGTAAAGCCGCGGCGCTCGGCCACCAGCCTGGCTATCGTGCTCTTGCCGGTTCCCGCCGGCCCGTCCATCGCCACGATCATCGTCGTCCCTCCGCGGTCGCCGTCAGCGAGGCGACCTCCTCGGCGCTCAACTCGCGCCAGCTGCCCTCGGCCAGGTCGCCGAGGCGCACGGGCCCTATGGCCACGCGCCGTAGGAGCGCCGCCCTGAGCCCGAAGCCCTTCAGCGCCCGCCGTATCTCCCTGTTCCTGCCCTCGACGAGCCGTATCGCGCAGCGTCGCTCGCCCGTTACCGCCACGTCGAGCGCCTTGAGCGTCTCGCCTTCGTCCTCTATCCCGGCGACGAAACGCCTCGCGAAATCGGCCGGGATAGGCTTATCCGTCTCGACGAGGTATTCCTTGACGAGGCCGGACGACGGATGGCCTACCCTGGCGGCGAAGTCGCCGTCGTTCGTGAACAGGATGAGCCCGCACGAGTCGAGGTCGAGCCGCCCGACGTTGTAGACACGCTCGGCTATGGCCGGCTTGAACAGCGACGCCGCGAGGGGCCTGCCGTAGTCGTCGCGCATCGCGCAGAGGTATCCGGGCGGCTTGTTGAGCGCCAGGCGGTGGATACGCTCCTCGGCCACGACCGGCTTGCCGTCAAGGGTCAGCCTGTCGGTCGGCAGGGCCCTGGTGCCGAGTTCGGTTACGACGCGGCCGTTCAGCCTGACCCTGCCCGCGAGGATGATCTCTTCCGCCGCGCGCCTGGACGCCAGGCCGGCCCTGGCTATCAGCGCCTGTATCCTGGTGCCGTCCTCGCCCGCGCTCACGCCCGGCCCTCGAGCTCGAAGCGGTCGCGCTCCAGCTCGTCGAGCTTGGGCAGGTCGGAGATGCTGCCGAGCCTGAAGAACTTGAGGAAATCCTTCGTGGTGCCGTATTGGATCGGCTTGCCCGGCGCGTCCTTCTTGCCGACTTCCTTGATGAAGCCCTTGTCGAGCAGGAAGCGTATCATGTTATCGGCGGCGACGCCGCGTATGGCCTCGACCTCGGCCCTGGTCACCGGCTGGGAATACGCGATGATCGACAGGGTCTCGAGGGCCGCCCTGGACAGCTTCTGCTCGTTCTTGCGGCCGTAGCGATCCTTGAGGCTCTCCCAGAGGTCGCGCTTGGGGACGAGCAGCCAGCCGCCGCCCATCTCGACGAGCTCGATGCCGTGGCAGGCCGCCGCGAGGCTCTCGCGCAGGTGGTCGAGGGCCGCCTCCGTCACGTCGGCGCCCAGGCCGCTTATCCTCGACAGCGCGGCCTTGTCGACCGGCTCCGACTCGAGGAAGAGTATCGTCTCGAGGACGGCTGCCTCGCGATCAAGATTCAGGTCCATCGGCGCTCCGCTTCTCGTGTCTACGTATCTGTATGTCGCCGAACAGGCGATGCTGGTGTATCGATATGACGCGGTACTTGACCGCCTCGAGGACGGCCAGGAAGGCGCAGACGATGTCGAGCAGGGAGCCCGAGCGCGTGACCAGGTCGTGGAAGCCGAAGGACTCCCGCGAGTCGAGCAGCTCGTGTATCAGCGCCGTCTTCTCGTTGATCGACACCTCCTCGTACATGTCGATGATGCGCTCGCTCGACATGCCGCCCATCAGGCCGGAGAACGACTTGAGGAGGTCCCAGACGTCGATCTTATCCCACAGCTCCTCGTCCCCGAAGGGCAGCGGGCGCTGCATCTTGGTGCGCTCGATGGTCCACTCGGCCTCGAGCTCCTTCCTCTCCATCAGCTCCGACAGCTTCTTGAACTTCTGGTACTCGATCAGCTTCTCGACGAGGTCGCGCCTCGGGTCCTCGATCTCGTCGGCCAGGTTCATCTCGACCGGCAGCAGCATCCGGCTCTTGATGTACAGGAGCGTCGCCGCGAGCATATAGAACTCGGTCAGGTCGTCCAGGTCGGCGCCCTCGGCCTCGGACAGGGACGCTATGAACTGCTCGGTGATCGAGGCTATGGGTATATCGTAGATGTTGACCTCGTTCTTCTTGATGAGGAAGAGCAGGAGGTCGAGAGGCCCCTCGAAATCGGCCAGGCGATAACTGCGCCCCGCCCGCTCGGGCTCGAGCGATACTTCGTTTATTGCTTCCATGCGTCGTCCTAGCAGTATAGCGGCGGGCCGGCGTGCAGGTAAATCCCCTGGTCGGCCACGTCGCCGAGGCGGCGGGCGAACGGCAGCCCGTCGCGGGGGTCGGCCAGCTCGGGCGACAGCTCGACGAGCGGCACGAGCACGAAGGCCCGCTCCGTCATGCCGGGATGCGGCACGGCCAGCTCGGGCGTATCGATGACGAGGCCGCCGTACAGGAGGACGTCGACGTCGAGGGTGCGCGGCCCCTTGCGGCGCTCCTTCGAGCGGTCGCGCCCGAAGCCCGCCTCGACGGCCTGGGTCCTGGCCAGGAGCTCGGCGGGGGCCAGGTCCGTCTCTCCGACCGCTACGAGGTTGAGGAAGTCGTCCTGGTCGACGACGTAGCGCGGAGCGGTCCTGTAGACCGACGACGAGCGCAGGCCCGACATGAAGCCGCCCAGCGCCTCGAGGGCGCCGCGCAGTATGGCCGCGCTGTCGCCGGAGTTAGAGCCGAGCCCCAGGTAGACGAGGCTCAGAAGAGCCCGCCGTCTTCGTCCACGGCCGGCCTGGCGGCCCTGCCGTCGGCCGGCGCGGCCTTGGCGGCCGGCTGGGGCCTTGCCGACGGAGCGGGCGCGGCCGCTACCGCCGGAGCCGGGGCGGCCGAGGGCGCGGCCTTGGCGCCCGCGGCCGGCTTCTTGCCGCCGGACGCCTCGGGCGTCTTGCCGGGGAACATGATGGCGCGGACCTTGGCCTCGATCTCGTCCGCCAGCTCCTGGTTGTTCTCGAGCGTGGCCTTGGCGTTCTCGCGGCCCTGCCCGAGCTTCTCCTCGCCGTAGGTATACCAGGCGCCCTTCTTGTCGGCGACGCCGGTCTTGACCGCGCCGTCGAGCAGGCTGGCTATCGACGAGATGCCCTTGCCGAACATTATATCCAGCTCGACGCGCCTGAACGGCGGCGCGACCTTGTTCTTGACGATCTTGACGCGCACCTTGTTGCCGACGGCCTCGTCGTTGCTCCCGTCTATCGTCTCGATGCGCCGCACCTCGACGCGTATCGACGAGTAGAACTTGAGGGCGTTGCCTCCGGTGGTCGTCTCTGGGTTGCCGAACATGACGCCTATCTTCATGCGTATCTGGTTGATGAAGATAAGGATGGTCTTGGACTTGGAGAGCGTGCCGGTGAGCTTGCGTAGGGCCTGGCTCATCAGGCGGGCCTGGAGTCCCATGTGCGCGTCGCCCATGTCGCCCTCGATCTCGGCCTGGGGCGTCAGCGCCGCGACCGAGTCGACGACGACGATATCGACCGCGCCGGATCGGACGAGCGACTCCGCGATCTCGAGGGCCTGCTCGCCGTTATCGGGCTGCGATACCCACAGGTCGTCGGTATTCACGCCGAGGTTCTTGGCGTAGACCGGGTCGAGCGCGTGCTCGGCGTCGATGAACGCGGCGATGCCGCCCTTCTTCTGGGCCTCGGCGATCGCGTGCAGCGCGAGCGTCGTCTTGCCCGACGACTCCGGCCCGTAGATCTCGATGATGCGGCCGCGCGGATAGCCGCCGACGCCGAGCGCCTCGTCGAGCAGTATGGAGCCGGACGGTATAGCCTCGATGCCGAGCGGGTTATCGTACTTGCCGAGCTGCATGAGCGACCCGACGCCGTACTGCTTCTCTATCTGCAGGCGCGCGGCCTCGAGCGCCTTGAGCTTCTCGTCGGGCGTCTGGTTCGCGACTGTGGTATCGTTCTTGGCCATGGGGTCCTCCTAGTGCTGTATACGCGGCGACGATCGCGGGCGCGTTCGCCCGGCCACTATACCCCGGCCGGGCGGAATTGTCATCATCGCCTGCGGAATCCGTCGAGCGGCGACAGCGACGCGGCCCTCCGGGCCGGACCGAGCGCGGCGGCGAACGACAGCGCTACCGTCGCGGCGACGACCATGGCTATCTCGCCGTACGGCACGTCGACCGGTATGGTCTCGAGGTAGTACGCCGGGTCGAGCACCTTGAAGCGGGTCGCGACCGCCCCTCCGGACAGGCGCGCCGCGACGGCGCGGGCCGCGTTGGCGACGGTCTCGATGAACGCGAGCAGCTCGTTGACGCGGACGCTCGCCAGGAGCCCGCCGGCCGCGCCGATGACAGCCCCGAGCCCGCCTATCGCCGCCCCGCCGAGGGTGAAGATCCTGGCCAGGTCGGCCGGGCCCGCCCCGAGGCTCTGCATCACGGCTATCTCCTGGCCGCGCTCGAGCACCAGGGTCTGGAGCGCGCTCGAGACGTTGACGGCGGCGACCGCGACGGTGACGGCCATGATCAGCAGCAGCATCGTCCTCGTGCTGGCGAGCGACTCGAACAGGTTCCGCTCCACCTCCCGCCACGAGTAGGTCGAGAAGCCCGGAGGCAGCCGGCCCTCCACCGCGTCGCGGGCGGCGAACGGCTCGCCGAAGGGGTCGGCGGCCTTGATGCCGACGAAGCTGCGGGCGTTCTCCTTGGGCAATACGCGAGCTGCCGTGTCCTGGCGCATGAACAGCCACTGGGCGTCCAGGTCGCGATAGCCGGCGGACACCACCCCGCGGACGGTCAGTATCGTTACGCGCGGCAGGAGATCCCCGCCCGAGCCCTTGCGCATCGATATCAGGTTGATCGCGTCGCCGGGACCGACGCCTAGCTTCTCGGCCATCGCCGCGCCGACGAGGGCGTCGTACGGCTTATCGAGCGTCGGCGCCCCCGCCTCGACCCGCAGGTAGGCCAGCGTCGACGGGTCGGCGAGGAAGCCCGGCTCGACGCCGCGCACGGCGGCCCCCTCGCGCTGGCCGTTGGCGAAGACGACGCCGACCGACTGGGTCTCTATCCAGGCGCCCGTGACGCCGGGCGACGATCGGGCCGCGTCCCTGGCCCCGACGAGGTCGGCCGAGGCGTACGGCAGCGCCTGGGCGTGGTAGGTGCCGAGCTCGACGTAGCGGGCGCTGATGCCCTGGATCATGCCGTCGGCGACCTGCATAACCGTGATCAGGGGCACGAGGCTGAGCGCCACCGAGAGCACGGCGCCGGCCAGGGCCTTCCTGGCCTGGTCGCGGCCGCCGTCGGGCGCCTTGCGGCCGAAGAAGAACCTAGCCGCCACGAAGGCAATCGGCGAGCCCCTCATGACTCTACCAGGGTCCCGTCGCTCAGGATGAAGCGCCTGTCGGCTCGGGCCGCCATGCCCGGGTCGTGGGTGACGACCAGCAGGGTCGTGCCTCGCCTCGCGGCCAGGTCGAACAGCAGGTCCTCGACCGCCTGGGCGCTCTGCCTGTCGAGGTTGCCGGTAGGCTCGTCGGCGAGCACGACGCCCGGATCGTTGACGAGGGCCCTCGCGATTGCCACCCGCTGGCGCTCGCCGCCCGACAGCTTGGCCGGTACGTGTGAAAGCCGCCCGCCGAGGCCGACGGCCTCGAGCAGCTCCCTGGCCCTGCCCGTCGCCTCGGCGCGGTTACCGGTCAGCATGTAGGCCGGCAGCATCGCGTTCTCGAGCGCCGTGAAGTCCTTGAGCAGGTAGTGGAACTGGAAGACGAAGCCGACGGCCCTCGAGCGGTACGCCGACAGCCCGTCCTCGTCGGCGCGGACCAGGTCGACGCCCGCGACCGACGCCTCGCCGGAGCTCGGCCGGTCGAGGCCGCCGAGTATCGACAGGAAGGTGCTCTTGCCGCAGCCGCTCGGCCCGGTGATCGACGCTCGAGCGCCGCGCGGCAGGCTCAGGTCCACTCCGCGCAGTATCTCCAGGTCCTCGGCCTCGCTGGCGAACACCTTGCGGACGCCGCGGCAGACTATGATGTCGTCACTCATCGCGAAGCACCTCCGAGGGCATGATGCGGGAGACCCGCGAGCTGGCGGCCCAGGCGGCCGCCACCGCGGCGAGCGCGCCGGCCGACGTTATGAACAGCGTCTCCGGGAAGCTCAAGCGCACCGGCACGTCCCCTATATAGAAAAGATCGGGAGAGAAGAACTCGAAGCCTCGCCCGCTCCCGCCGAAGGCGGCGTAGAACGCGGCGACGACCGCCTCGACGGCGTCGAACACGCCGTTGACGTTCGTCGCGACGAGCAGGCCGACGACGAGGCCTATGAGCGCGCCTCCGGCTCCGGCGGCGGCGCCGTCGAGCAGGAACACGCGCCTGACGCTCGAGGAGTCCGCTCCGAGCGCCTTCATCGTCGCTATGTCCTCGACGCGGCCGTAGACCGCCTTGCGCATCGAATGGAAGATATTGACGCCGACGACGATGAATATGAGGCCGACGAGCAGCATCATCACCGATTTCTCCATCCGTAGAGCGCCGAAGAACGCGCGGTTGTAGACCCGCCACGACTCGGCGCCGGCATAGCCGGCGGCCGCGAGCGCGGCGACGGCGCGCTCGTCGTCGTAGCGATCGCGCAGCTTGACGCCGACGACGCGGGCCTCGCCTCGGCCGAGGTCGCCGGCCGCCGATTCCGGCAGGAAGGCCAGCGCGGCGTCGTAGTCGAAGTAACCGCAGTGGTAGACGCCCGAGACCGGGAGCTCGACCATCGCGGTCGTGATGCCCTCGAGCGCGTCCGACTTCACGTCGAGCACCGACAGCGCGTCGCCGACCCGCAGGTCGAGCTGCCTGGCCAGCACCGAGCCTATGACGATGCCGCCTCCGTACCCGCCGGATCGGAACTCCATCCTATCAGCCAGCGAACGGTCGCGCTCGAGCGCGTCGTCCGGCAGAACCTTGATGCGCAGCGCGGCCGCCTTGCCGCGCCGGTTTGCGACGAGGGTACGCAGGTCGACGAAGGGCACGGCCGCCACGGCGTCCGGCAGCGCGGCCAGCGCCGCGTCGGCGTCGCCGGACGGAATCCGGACGTGGTAGCTGTCTAGGTCGAGCACCGCGTCGATATAGCCCATCTGGAAGCCGTTCATCACGCCGATGACGCACAGGAGCGCGGCGACGCCGACGGCTATGCCCGCCGTCGCCGGCGCGAGGGACGGGCCGGTCCTGGCGCTCGAGCCGAACCAGCGCCTGGCGACGAACGGGACCCACGGCCGCCGCCTCATTCGAAACGCCTCGCCTGAATCACCGCTCCGCCCTCGAGGAGCTCCTCGAGCACGCGGCGGCCGTCCTCGAAGCGCACGCGGGCGAAGAGCTCGCCCGAATCGTACGATTCCTCGACCCGCGCGCCGTCCGTCTCGTAGCGCGTCACGGTCACGAGCTCGCCGTCGATCCTGGTCGAGGCGGAGGCCAGTTCGCCCGATTCGCCGTACTCGTAGACGATAGCCGTGACGGTACCGCCGGACGACGTGCCGGTATTACCGGACGACGTCTCTACGAGGACTAGCCGGCCCTCAGCGTCGTACGCCCGGCTCTCGACGCGCGTCTCCCGTCCGCCCCGCCGCTCGATACCCGAGACGACCTTTCCGGCGGCCGGGCCGTCGGTCGCGTAGACCGTCTCGAGCTCCGTCCCCGACGACTCGACGACGACGAGGCGCTCGACGCGGCCGCCTTTCCACGATCGCTCCTCGCGCCGCTTCTCCTCGGCGCCGAGGTAGACGGAGACCCTGACCAGGCGGCCTTCGCCGTCGTAGGACCGCAGCTCGAGCCCGAGCGGCCCGAGCGTCCAGCTCGACGACGGGGCGGCGCCGGCCGCCGCCCCGCCGGTCGACCTAGCCATCGCCAGCCTTCCGTCCGGCGCGTACAGGTAGCTCGTCACCGCCGCGACCGCGCCGTCGCGGCTCGTCGTCTTCGATACCAGCCTGCCGGACGCGTACTCGTAGGCGGTTTCCTCGACCGCGCCGCCCGATAGGAAGATACGCTCGACGGTCGGCTGGCCGGCGTCGTCGTACAGCCGTTCCTCGCGTATCGAGCCGCCCTCCTCCATGGCCTCGCGGACGAGGGCGCCGCGCCGGCCGTAGGTCCTGAGCCAGGCCCGCACCGCCTCGCCGTCGCGATACAGCTCGGAGCGGAACGCCCCGCCGGACTCGGTGACGAGCAGCGCGTACTCCGCGTCGCCGCGCCCGTCCGACGGCTCTATGGCCAGGCCCGACGGGTCGGAGACGTACCATCCGCTCGCTGGCTGGGCCGCGAGCGGCGTCGCCGCCGCTAAGGTAAACGCCGTCGCGATCGAGGCCGCCAGCAGGCGGGCGGGTCCTATCAAGGCTCGAGCCCCAGGAACTGGTCGAGGTAGGTCTCAGGGTCGAAGGCGCGGATGTCCTCGTAGCGTTCGCCGTCGCAGACGAAGGCGGTCGGTATGCCGAGCTGCCTGGCCACCGAGAGGGCGACGCCGCCCCTGGCGCTCGAGTCGTACTTGGTGAGTACGAGCCCGTCTACCTTTACGGCCGCCGAGAAGGCCTCGGCCTGCCTGAGCGCGTTCTGGCCGGTCGTCGCGTCGACGACGAGAAGGCGCCTGTACCTGGACGGATCGGCCTTGGCGGCGACGATCTTGTCCATCTTCTCGAGTTCCTTGATCAGGTTAGCCTTGGTATGCATACGGCCCGCGGTATCGGCGATCACCAGGTCGGAGCCGTCCGCGGCGGCCGCCTCGAGCGCGTCGTATAGCACGGCGCCGGAGTCCGAGCCTCGTTCCTGCGCGACGACCCTGACGCCGAGCCTATCGCCGTGGGCCTTGAGCTGCTCTATGGCCGCGGCCCTGAACGTGTCGCCGGCCGCCAGTATCGCCTTCGACGCCAGGCCCTGACCTAGCCATAGCTTGGCCAGCTTCGCCGAGCTCGTCGTCTTGCCGACGCCGTTCACGCCGAGCATCATCACGACGTTGCGCCCGCCGGGTATCGGCCTGATGTCCACGGCCTTGGCGTAGGGCCTGAGCACGTCCTTGAGCAGGCGCCTGGCCCCGTCGCCGTTCCTGACCCCGGCTTCGGCGCAGGCCTCCTTGAGCCGCTCGACCGTCTCGTCGGCGAAGGCCGCGCCGAGATCGCCCTCGACGAGCAGGTCGGCCAGGTCGTCCCAGTCGTCGTCGCCGACGACCTCCATGCCGAGGAGCTTGCGTATACGATCGCCGAACCTCATGATGTCTCCTTTTTCATACGCTACAGGGTTATCTCGATGTACGCGACGAGACGGACGACGGCCCAGACGGCGCAGCCCGCCGTGACCGCGGCCGAGGACCAGAAGACCGTCTGCGACGTATAGAACGCCGAGTTGAGCCGCTCGAGTACATCCGCGTCCCTCTCTCCAGAGTCGTAATACCGCTGCGCCGTCGCGTAGTAGGTCTGGAACAGGCCGCCGGACAGCACGGTCAGCGGCAAGGACGAGACGAACCAGCCGAGCGATCGGTAGAAGGCGTCCTTACGCCTATCGTAGCGCTCGTCGAAGGATAGCCCGTCGGCCGGCACGAGGACCACGGTCAGGTCGTCGATCAGGGCCTCCGGCCTGTGGACGAGCTGGACGGGTTCGAAGCCGGGCATGCTCACGCGTATCAGCCTCGGGAAGGCCGAGCCGGGCAGCGCCTGCGGCGCGTAGCCGAGGCGTATCCCGTCCAGGTGGACGGCGGCGCCCTCCGGCTCCGTGGACAGGATCCAGCCGACGGAGGCTTGGGCGTCGAGGCTCAGGTCGACGAACAGGTCCTCCCCGAGCGCGACGTCGAACGGACGGGCGGCTCGCTCGAAGCCGGTCGCCTTGGCGACGGCCTCGTGCGGGCCCGGCTCGAAGTACAGCAGGGAGCCATCGGAGACCGCCTGGCCGTCGACGTAGAGGTCCGCGTCGGGCGGCTCGAGCCTGAAGCCGACCCGGGCGTAGGGCCGGCCGATGACCGCCTCGGCGAGCGGCCTCGTGAAGGCCGCGACCGCCTGCCCGAGCCCGTCGGCGTAGGCGTAGCGGGTCTCCGACCATACCGACCGGCCGAGCGAGGCCACGTAGAGCGACAGGTCGACGGCCAGGTAAGAGCCGCGCGCGCGCAGCGACCCGTAGACGAGCAGGTCGAGCTTCTTTTCCTTGCAGAGCGAGGCGGGATCCAAGGCCACGGGAAGGAGCGCGTCGCCTGAATTGGCCGAGGATAACGCTATCGATAGGCTACGGATATCGGCGGAAGCGTCGGCGTCAGGCCGCGAGTCTGTCGGATCGGTAGCAAGGAGCAGCTCGAGGGCGGACTTGGCCTTCCTGACGGCCGCCTCTGCCTCGGCTACGTCTCTCGCGCGCTTAGCCGGGTCGCGTACCGCCAGGGCGGCCAGGTCGCGCTTGGCCCTCGCGTCTGACACGGCCTTCCTCGCCTTCTCCTCGGCTCCTAGGGCGGCCCGCGTAGCGGTCGCGCCAGCCTCCTCTTCGCTCGGGTAGCGCAGGTCGGCGAAGGCCAGGGCGCGCATGAGCTGACGGGGCACGAGCACCGCGGCGTCGCGATACTCGGCGACGCCGCCGGAGGATGCGTCGCCGCCCGGGACGGCGAGCTCGGCCCAGCCTATCGTCAGCGCGGAGGACGATACGGCCGTCCCGGACGCGGCCTGGGCCGACGCAAGCGCCGCCGGCGCGAGCGTCGCCGAGACCGCTACGATACGGGCGAGCCAGCGGACCGACGGCCTTCTCATCGGAGCGCTACACCTCGTCGTCGTCGTCGCCGTCGGCCTGGACGGTGCCGCCCTTCCATAGGAAGTGGAGGTACGAGTCGATGAACGGGTCGAGATCCCCGTCCATGACGCCCTGGATGTTGCCGACGAAGAACTTGGTCCGGTGGTCCTTGACCATCGTATAGGGCTGGAACACGTAGGATCGTATCTGCGAGCCCCAGGCTATCTCCTTCTTGTCGCCGACGTACTTCTCGTTCTCCTTGTCCTTTTCCTTGCGGTACAGGTCGTAGAGCCGGCTCTTGAGCACCTGCATCGCCACGTCCTTGTTCTTATGCTGGCTACGCTCGTTCTGGCAGGTGACGACGATGCCGGTGGCGAGGTGGGTGATGCGCACCGCCGAGTCGGTCTTGTTGACCTTCTGGCCGCCGGCGCCGCCGGCGCGGTAGGTGTCGATGCGTATCTCGTCGGGCTTGACCGTCACGTCGATGCTGTCGTCTATCACCGGGAAGGCCGACACGCTCGCGAAGCTCGTATGCCTGCGCGCGTTCGCGTCGAAGGGGCTGATGCGCACCAGGCGGTGCACGCCGGCCTCGCCGCGCAGGTGGCCGTAGGCGTAGGCGCCGTCGATCTCCATCGTCACGCTCTTGATGCCGCCCTCGGCCTCGAGCATGTCGACGATCTCGTACTTAAAGCCGCGGCGCTCGGCCCAGCGGGTGTACATACGCATCAGCATGCCGGCCCAGTCGCAGGCCTCGGTGCCGCCCGAGCCCGCGTGGATGGACAGGAAGACCCCGGTGCGGTCGGCCTCGCCGGTCATCAGCTCGAGCGTTACAGCCTTATCGAAGCGGTCGCGGACGCTCGCGAGCGACGAGGCTATCTCCTCCTCGAGAGAGCCCTCGCCCTCCTCGATCGCCATCGCGTAGATCTCGTCGAGCGCGTCGGTCGAGCGCTTGATGTCCTCCCAGGTCTCGAGCCGGTTGCGCAGCACCTTGAGCTCGCCCATGATGCGCTCGGAGCGCTTCTGGTCGTTCCAGAAGCCGGGCTCGGACGACTGGGACTCCTTCGTCTCTATCTTGGAGCGTATGGTAGCGGCGTCAAAGACGCCCCCAGATTTCAAGGACTTCTTTCTTGAGCTGCGCTATCGGCGCCATGTAGTCTTCAAGCATGGTCTCTCCTCGGGCGTTCGGGGGCCTTCTCGGCCGGCGCCCTGACGACGACCCGCTTCCATCGATTCTCTTTGAGTATCGAGATGGCGAGCCGGCCCTCGACGGGGTATTGGTATATGCGGACGGTGTCGTAGTAGTCCGTCACCTTGTCGATGTCGCGCTTGAGCGCTATGAGCTGCTTCTCGGTGGCGCGCACGCTCTCGAAGCAGGCCCTCTGGACCTTCTCGAAGCCGTACTGAGGCAGGAGCGCGTATACGGCGGCCCTGGAATCCTCGCCGCCGAGGTCGCAAACGACTGACACGAACATGAGCCATCGTATACGATGGTATCGTACCGTGTCAAACGAGACCGATGGCTCGAGCCCCTTCGCGGACACCCCAAGCCCTTGCGTATTTAGCGGTTTTTCCGCATAATCCGCATACGACTACGGAATCTTACACTTCAAGGAAGCTCTCTTGATCAATGTCAGCGACCTAAAGCTCGGCTTCGGCGAGCGCATACTCTTCAAGGACGTCAACCTCAAATTCGTGCCGGGAAACTGCTACGGCGTGATAGGCGCGAACGGCGCCGGCAAGTCCACCTTCCTCAAGCTGCTGTCCGGCGAGCTCGAGCCGGACTTCGGCCAGATATCCTACCCGCCCAAGCTGCGCATGGCGGTGCTCAAGCAGGACCACTTCGAGTTCGAGGACGAGCGCCTCGTCGACGTCGTCATCCGCGGCTACGGCAAGCTCTACTCGATCATGAAGGAGCGCGAGGCCATCTACGCCAAGGAGGACTTCAGCGACGCCGACGGCATCAGGGCCAGCGAGCTCGAGGGCGAATTCGCCGACATAGGCGGCTGGGAGGCCGAGGCGCAGGCGTCCATCCTGCTGTCGGGCCTCGGCGTGCCGGAGACCGACCACGAGAGGCCGATGCGCGAGGTGTCCGAGAGCATCAAGGTGCGCGCGCTCCTCGCCCAGGCCCTGTTCGGCAACCCCGACATCCTGCTCCTCGACGAGCCGACGAACGGCCTGGACCTCGACAGCATCTCGTGGCTCGAGGACTTCCTGATGGACTTCCAGAACATCGTCATCGTCGTGTCCCACGACCGCCACTTCCTCAACGCCGTCTGCACCCAGATACTCGACATAGACTTCGGCCTCATCCGCCAGTACCCGGGCAACTACGACTTCTGGTACAAGGTCTCCAAGATGCTCCAGGCGCAGATGAAGGACGAGAAGAAGCGCCGCGAGGACAAGATCAAGGACCTCAAGGAGTTCATCCAGCGCTTCGCGTCGAACGCGGCCAAGAGCCGACAGGCGACGAGCCGCCGCAAGGTGCTCGACAAGCTCGAGGTCGACGACCTGCAGGCCACGAGCCGGCGCTTCCCCTGGGTCGGCTTCAAGCCCGAGCGAGACCCCGGCAATAACGTCGTCACGGTCCGCGGGCTCACCAAGATCGAGGACGGCAAGGCCGTGCTCTCCGGGCTCGACCTGACCGTGAACAAGGGCGACAAGATAGCCTTCGTCGGCCGCGAGCACCTGGCCAAGACCGCCCTGTTCCGCATCCTTTCCGGCGAGGACAAGGACTACGAGGGCGAGTGCTCCTGGGGCCAGACGATGAGCGGCTCGTACTTCCCCAAGGAGAACGCGGCGCTGTTCGACTCCGACGACTCCATCGTCGACTGGCTCAAGCGCTATACCTCGAGCGACGACGAGACCTATATACGCTCCTTCCTCGGCCGCATGCTGTTCTCCGGCGACGAGGCCCTGAAGCCCGTGCGCGTGCTGTCAGGCGGCGAGAAGGTCCGCTGCCTGCTGTCCCGGATGATGCTCCAGGCCGCCAACTGCCTAATACTCGACGAGCCGACCAACCACCTCGACCTCGAGTCGATC
>ERZ795053.349-NODE-349-length-57900-cov-7.791616_pt1 | contig 57900 bp, 57 predicted proteins | sample MGYA00375137_ERZ795053 | MGnify/ENA primary metagenome ERZ795053 (study PRJEB30182, sample SAMN05720284) | activated sludge metagenome | isolation source: Anaerobic digester | place: Hong Kong | collected 2014-12-17 ...
CCGCCGAACGGCGTTTTTTTATCTATGCCCGCCGAACGGCGTTTTTTTATCTGTATCCGCCGAACGGCGTTTTTTTATCTGCATCCGCCCAACGGCGCTTTTTCATGTCTTATGTAATCCGAAAAAATGCTTTGCCGGAAGGGGAGAGAACAAAGAGGAACGGTGACCTTTCACGTTTCAGGGAAACGATTTGCCGATATGGGAGATCCGGCAGCTCATACGGATAAAAGAGGCGACCCGCTTGCAATCAGTGGATGCGGGTGGTAAAATAACAGTATTGTTCATCCACCAAGGAGACGAAACCATGCCAGATTACCGTATCATTGACGCGCATACCCATATCTATCCGGAAAAAATCGCGGAGAAAGCCGCTGGTGCCATCGGAGACTTCTATCAGATCCCGATGCGCCATGCCGGAAGCAGCGAGGCGCTGCTCGAATCCGGTCGGCAGATCGGGGTCGAAAAATATCTGGTTTGCTCCGCGGCCACGGTCCCGCAGCAGGTGCCGACCATCAACGACTTCATCCTCAGCGAGTGCGAAAAGCACCCGGAGTTTCTCGGTTTCGGTACGATGCACCCGGCATATGGGGATATCGTCGGCGAAATTCAAAGAATCAAGGCGCTGGGGCTGCGTGGAATCAAGCTGCACCCGGATTTTCAGCAGTTTTATATCGACGACGACGCGGCCCTGCCGATGTATGAGGCCATCCGCGACAACGATATGTTCCTGCTGATCCATCTTGGCGACGATAAACGGCCCTATTCCGACCCGAAGCGCATGGCTTTCGTCATCGACAAGGTTCCGGGGCTCAAGGTCATCGGCGCGCATTTTGGTAGTTACGGCGTCTGGTGGGAGAACCTTGAAACCTACCGTCCGGGCACCATCGTCTTTGATATTTCGAGCTCCCTGTTTCGGCTCGACCGGAAGACGGCCTATCAGCTTTTTGACCGCTACGGGATCGAAAATTTCTTCTGGGGCACCGATTTCCCGATGTGGGATCACCGGGAGGAATTGGAGCGTTTCTTCACCCTCGGCCTTTCGGAGGAGGAGAACCGCATGGTCCTTTACGACAACTTTGCCCGGTACTTTGGGCTGGAATAGCCGGAAAACCGCATATTATTCCGGAAAAATTGAGAAAAAACGTCCGCGAAACGCTTGACACACGGACGTTTTTCCTATATAATAAACAAGGTTTCAAATTGTAAAGTAAATTACTTTACAAAAGGAGGTGCAGGCCATGGCGAAGGATATGAAGATCACGGTACTTTTTGATTTTTACGGGGATATTCTGACGGAAAAACAGCAGGATGTCATCGATTATTATTATAACGACGACCTTTCACTGGCAGAGATTTCTGAGCACCTTGGCATCACCCGCCAGGGAGTCCGCGATTCGATCAAGCGTGCGGAGGCAATTCTGCTTGATATGGAGGAGCGGCTCGGTCTGGTCAAGCGCTTTCGCGTGATCCAGAATGGTCTGGACCGGATCATCGGCGAGGCGAGGCAGATCGACAGCGAGAGTCTTCATGGCGCAACGATCCGGGATATCAACAAGCACACCGCGAAAATCGTCGAGATCGCGGAACATCTCAACGACTGACGGAGGCAGCGAATGGCATTTGAAGGATTATCCGAAAAGCTCAGCGCAGTATTCAAAAAGCTGAAGAATAAAGGCAAGCTCAATGAGGCCGACGTCAAGGCAGCGATGCGGGAAGTTCGTCTTGCGCTGCTTGAGGCCGATGTCAACTATAAGGTCGCGAAGGATTTCGTCGCGAAAGTGACGGAGCGCGCGGTCGGCGCCGAAGTGCTGGAGAGTTTGACACCCGCCCAGCATGTCATCAAGATCGTTCACGAGGAATTGATCGCTCTGATGGGCGACCAAAACGGTGCGAGAATCAATTTTTCAAGCAAGATCCCGACCATCATCATGATGGTGGGACTTCAGGGCTCCGGCAAAACCACCCATTCCGGCAAACTGGCCGTTTATTTTAAAAAGGGCGGAAAAAGACCGCTCCTGGTTGCCTGCGATGTTTACCGCCCGGCTGCGATCGAGCAGCTCCAGGTGGTCGGCAGACAGGCGGATGTCCCGGTCTTTGAGATGGGGCAGGGAGACCCGGTTGAGATTGCGAAGAAGGCCGTGGCCCACGCGAGGGATTACGGCAACGACGTCGTGATTCTCGATACGGCCGGCCGCCTGCACATTGACGAAAAGCTGATGGACGAGCTGCTCCGCCTCAAAGAGGAACTGCATCCGGAGGAGATTCTGCTCGTCGTCGATGCCATGACCGGACAGGATGCCGTCAACGTGGCCGCCACATTCGACGAGAAACTCGGTATCACCGGAACCATTCTGACGAAGCTCGACGGCGATACCAGAGGCGGCGCGGCGCTTTCGGTCCGCGAAGTCACCGGCAGGCCGATTAAATTCACCGGTACCGGCGAGAAGCTCACGGATCTCGAGCCGTTCCATCCGGATCGGATGGCCTCAAGAATCCTCGGCATGGGCGACGTGCTGACACTGATCGAAAAGGCCGAGGAGCAGTACGACGCGAAACAGGCCGAGCAGCTCGCAAAGAAACTCGGCGAAAACAGCTTCGGACTTGACGATCTGCTCGATCAGATGAAGCAGGTCCGCAAGATGGGTTCCTTTGAGCAACTTCTCTCCATGTTCCCGGGCGCGAAGAAAAAGATGACCGACGAAGAGACCGCCGAGGGCGAAAAACAGATCATCCGGACGGAGGCCATCATCAATTCCATGACATATCGGGAACGCCGGAAGCCCTCTCTGATCAACGCCGCCCGCAAGAAACGTATCGCGGCAGGCTCTGGCACAAAGGTGGAGGATGTCAACCGTCTCCTTCGGCAGTTCGAGCAGATGCAGAAGATGATGAAGCAGCTTTCCGGCAGCGGCAAACAGGGCCGGAAGATGCGTCAGGCGCTTTCGCAGATGCAGAGCGGCGGCGGAATGGGCGGAATGCCTCCGATAGGCGGCGGAATGCCCTTTTAACTCGTTTCACAGGCCATGGTGCCTTGAATAAATTTATGCATGCAATGTCATTTATAGGAGGAAAAACAAATGTCCGTCAAAATCAGACTGCGCCGCATGGGCGCTAAGAAGAGTCCTTTTTACCGCATTGTCGTCGCCGATTCTCGTTATCCGCGCGACGGCCGCTTCATCGAAGAACTTGGCTATTATGATCCTACCAAAGAGCCGTCCGTCATCAAGGTCGACGAAGAGAAAATCCGTCAGTGGATTTCCAGCGGCGCCCAGCCGACCGACACGGTCAAAGCTCTCCTGAAGATTGAAGGAGTTCTCTGATGTCCGAAATCAATATGGAAGAACTGCTTGCGACGATTGCCCGCGGGCTGGTCGAGGATAAGGATGCCGTCAGCGTCAGCGTTGACGAACAGCCGGATGAGGAAGGCAACGAGGTCTTTCACCTCCATGTTGCCGCCCCCGACATGGGCAGAGTGATCGGCCGTCAAGGCAAAATCGCCCGTGCCATCCGCACTTTGATGCGCACTGCCGCAAACCGCTGCGGCAAAAAGGCCGTCGTAACGATTGAATAAACCAATCGGAATGCCCCCATCTTAGGATGAGGGCATTCTGCAAAGAAGAAAAGGATTCAGAAACTATGCGAAAAGAATTTCTTGAAGTCGGAGAGATCGTCACGATTCACGGCGTCAGGGGTTATTTCCGCCTCTATCCGTGGTGCGACGACGGCGACCTTGACGATGCGAAATTCATGTATCTCAATCACGGAAACGTGAAGTACGAAGTTGAGGACGTCAAGGCGCATAAAAACGTCTATCTGGTCAAGTGGAAAGGGATCGATACGCCTGAGGAGGCCGTAAAACTCCGCGGGCAGACCGTCTATATGCACCGGAATGACATCCCGATGGCCGAGGGCGACTATTTTATTCAGGATTTGGAGGGTCTCTCCGTCGTGGATAAGGATGATCCCGGGCATTGTTTCGGGATTCTTTCGGAGGTTGCCCGGACCGGAGCAAACGATATCTACTGCGTAAAAGCGGAAGACGGCACCGAAACATGGATTCCGGCGATCCCGGAGGTCATCGACGAGGTGGATCTCACAAACGGCGTGCTTCGGATTTTTCCGATGAAAGGACTTTTTGGCGATGCGGATTGACATCATGACGCTGTTTCCGGAGATGTGTGAGGCAGTATTGGATACCAGCATTCTCGGCCGCGCAAGACGCGCCGGCCTTTTTGAAGTGCACTGCCACAACATCCGGGAGTACTCGAAGGAGAAGCATCAGAAGGTGGACGACGCCCCTTATGGCGGCGGAAGCGGCATGATTCTGCGTGCCGATCCGATCTTTCGGTGCTATGAGCATATCTGCGAAGAGCTGTGCTCAAAGCCGCATACCATTTATCTATCTCCCAAAGGGCCCGTGCTCACACAGCAAAAAGCGGTTGCGCTCTCCCAAAATTACGACAATATTCTGCTGATCTGTGGCCATTATGAGGGCGTGGATGAGCGCGTTTTGGAGGAGATTGTCGACGAGGAAATCTCGATCGGCGACTTTGTGATCACCGGCGGAGAGCTTGCGGCGCTCGTGCTCACCGATGCGGTCGCGAGGCTTTGCGACGGCGTACTCTCCGAAGACACCTGCTTTGAAGAGGAGAGCCACTACGCCGGCCTGCTCGAATACCCGCAGTACACAAGGCCGCAGGAATGGCATGATAAAGCGGTTCCTGAGGTGCTGCTTTCCGGAAATCACGAGGAGATTTCGGCGTGGCGGCGCCAAAAATCGCTGGAAATCACCGCCGAGAGAAGACCCGATATGCTGGGGGAAACACATAAAAAATAAGGGGACGGGAATGCTGTGACGGGAACCATCGTTAACGCCGTATCGATCATTTTGGGAGGACTTGCCGGCCTCCTGTTTCATAAAGGGATTCGCGAATCGCTCAAGGAAGCCGTTTTAAAAGCGGAGGGAATCGCCGTGCTCATCATTGGGCTCAACGGCGTGATTGCGAATATGTTCACCGCTGCGGAGGACGGCTCGCTCTCCGATTCCGGCGGCATGCTTCTCTTACTCTCGCTCGTTTTGGGTACTCTCTGCGGGGAGCTGCTGCGGATCGACGACCGGATGAACGCGCTCGGCGTCTTGGTTGAGCACCGCGTAAAGGCGGAGGGCTTTGCCGGGGGATTCGTCAACGCCTCCATCATCTTCTGCGTCGGCTCAATGGCGATCATCGGAGCGCTTAATGACGGCCTGACCGGGGACAGCAGCGTTCTGTATGTCAAAAGCGTACTGGATGGCATCACCGCCCTGATCCTCGCCTCCACAATGGGTGTGGGCGTACTGGGTGCGGCGGTTCCGGTGCTGATCTATCAGGGCGCGATCTCGCTGTTTGCATCGTCTCTTTCCGGATTTTTCGACAGCTTCCCGGAGCTGCTTCCACAGATTTCGATGGTCGGCTATACCATCGTATTATGCATCGGCATCAACTTTCTCTTTGGACCGAAGATCAAAACGGCCAACCTGATTCCGTCTATTTTCATCCCGGTGCTGGTTAACCTGTTGATGATGGTGAAAGGTTTGTGGCGATAATGCACAAACTCTGTCATCCGAGGCCGCTTCGGATAGGGGATTTCGGGAAAAATTTCTGCAATCCGTTGCATCTTTTCGGCGGGATGCTATAATATCTAAAAAGATATTTTTTTCAATATAAGGAGAAAGTATTATGTTTTCGAGCGAAGTAAAAGTTCAGAATCAGGTAGGCCTTCATGCCCGCCCCGCGACTTTCTTCATTCAGAAAGCCAACGAGTATAAATCCTCCATCTGGGTCGAAAAGGAAGAGCGCAGAGTCAATGCGAAATCCCTTCTGGGCGTATTGTCTCTTGGGATCGTCGGTGGCACCGAGATCAAGATTATTGCCGACGGCGCTGATGAGCAGGCCGCAGTGGAGGGCCTTGTCAAACTTGTTCAATCCGGTTTCTCTGACTGACCGATCATGAAAATCAGCGCCGCAGATAGCAATATTTGCGGCGTTTTTTCTTATTTATAGAAAAAAGGAGGCGCCCGGCCGATGGAGAATCCGCGTTTGCCGTACCTGAGAGAAAAAACGCATACCCTGCCGCTGGAACCGGGCGTCTATATCATGCATGAAAAGAGCGGAAAAGTCATCTATGTCGGCAAGGCGAAGAAGCTCAAAAACCGCGTCACCAGCTATTTCCGCAACGTGGAAAAGCTCCTGCCGAAGGTCTACAAGATGGTTGAGCACGTCTGGGATTTCGACTATATCGTCACGGACAGCGAATTTGAGGCGCTGGTCCTCGAGTGCTCCCTGATCAAACAGTACGCGCCGAAATACAACATCCTGCTCAAGGACGACAAGGGCTACAGCTACGTCAGAATCTCTCCCGGGCCGTACAGCCGGCTGACCGGCGTTCTGCAAAAGGCCGACGACGGCGCCACCTACCTCGGGCCGTATATGAGCTCGTTTGTCGTGCGGCAGACGGTTGCCGAGGCGAACAAGGCCTTCATGCTGCCGACCTGCAACAAGAAGTTTCCGCAGGAGTTCCGCAAGAGCCGGCCCTGCTTAAATTATTACATCAAGCAATGCATGGGCGTCTGCCGGGGCAGAATATCGGAAGGGGAATATGCCGAGACGCTGGATCAGGCGCTGGATTTCATCAAAGGCGGCAGCGCCTCCTCGATCGCGAAGCTGACCGAGCGGATGGAGGTCTGTGCGGAAAACGAGGAATACGAGCGCGCGGCCGTTCTGCGGGATAGAATCCACGCCATCGAGCGCATCACCGAGCGGCAGAAGGTCGTATTCTCCAAAGTGGAGGAGCAGGACGTTGTGGCGCTCGCCAAAAACGGCGAGGATACCTGCGCCGTTGTGCTCAAATTCCGCGGCGGCCGGCTGGTCGATAAAAACCTCTATACGATGAAGGAACTGGGGACGGATCCCGCTTCCGTCGCCGAATTCCTGCGCAGTTATTATCTCGAAAAAGAGGACGTCCCCCCGCAGGTGGTTCTTCACGAGGAATGTGAGGACCGGGAACTGCTGGCAAGATGGCTCTCCGAAAAGCGCGGCAAGAAGGTGACGATCACCGTGCCGCAGAAGGGCGACCAGAAAAAGATCGCCGACATGGCCTACAACAACGCGGCGGAGGAGCTTTCCCACAGCAGCGCGGTCACGAGCAAGGACGTCGCCGTTCTTGACGAGCTGGCCCGCCTGCTGGGCATGGAGAAGGCGCCGGAAGTCATCGAGGCCTACGATATTTCCAACTTCGGCTCGGAGACGGTCGTCGGCGGCATGGTCGTCTATGAAAACGCCCGCCCGAAGCGCAGCGACTACCGAAAATTCGCGATCAAGGAGGCTCAGGCGCCGGACGACTACGCCTGCATGGCCGAGATGATACGGCGGCGGTTCGAGCGATATTTTGCGGAGAAGGAGAGCGGGACGAGCTTTGGCCGGCTGCCGGATCTGATCCTGCTCGACGGCGGTAAAGGCCACGTCGGGGCTATCAAGCCGCTGCTGCGCGGCATGGGCATCGACGTGCCGGTCTTCGGTATGGTCAAGGACGACCGTCACCGCACCCGCGCGATTGCGGAGGACGGCGGCGAGATTGCCATTTCCGCGGTGCGAAGCGTGTTTTCTTTCGTCACCGCCGTTCAGGACGAGGTGCACCGCTACTCGGTCGGGTACAGCCGCGCGAAGCACAGCAAGACCTCCTTCGCCCTGTCGCTGACGAAGGTCAAGGGCATCGGCGAGAAGCGTGCGCGGGCCCTGATGCAGCATTTTAAAACCATTAAAGCAATGAAAGAGGCAACCGTGGAGGAGCTTGCCGCGGCGGAGGGTATGACGAAGCCCGTCGCGGAGGAACTGCACCGCTTCCTGAATGAGGAAGCCTGACCGGATTTTTCCCGGAGCGGTTCCTGAATCTTGACATTCCCCGGAAAACAAACGATAATAGGGAATACGGAGTGTGAGGATATGAGAGTAATTACCGGGCTGGCGAAAGGCAAACGCCTGACCGCGCCGGAAGGAAAGGATACCACCCGGCCGACGGCCGAAAAGGTCAAGGAGGGCGTATTTTCCGCCATCCAGTTTTTGCTGGAGGAAGCGGAGGTGCTCGATCTCTTTGCGGGCTCCGGCCAGCTTGGGATTGAGGCGATTTCCCGCGGCGCGAAGAAGGCCGTCTTTGTCGACAATGATAAAGAGGCCGTCGCCTGCATCAAGGAAAATCTCGCGAACTGCGGCTTTTCCGGGAAATCCTATGTCCATCAGACGGATGTGCAGAGCTATCTTGCCGGCGCGAGAGAGACGTTCGATATGGTCTTTCTCGATCCGCCCTATGCGGATGAGGCCGTTCCGACGCTTCTGCCGAAGGTGGAGCCTCTGGTGAAACCCGGCGGTATCGTCTTTTGCGAAATTTCCAAGCGCAACGACCTGCCGGAATCGGTGGAGGGTCTGCATTTTTATAAGGAATACCGCTACGGCCGGACGAAGGTCGTCCAGTACCGCAAAGAGTCCGGGATCTGACCGGCCGGGAAGGATTTTGAGGGCCCCGGAGGAGAGGCTCTCCCGGCAGGAGCCCCGGCGATCCTGAAATGCGAATAAGGGACGGATGCCCCAAAGGGAACCGGAGACGCGGGAAAAAAGCGTTTCCGTAACGAGGTGTCATATGAAAATTGCCGTCTGTCCGGGCAGCTTTGACCCGGTCACCTATGGGCATCTGGATATTGTCCGCCGTGCCGCGGCTCTGTTCGACGAGGTCATTGTTCTTGTGGTGACCAATCTGGACAAGCACTGCGTATTCACTGCGGAGGAGCGCTGCGACATGATCCGCCGGGTGATCGGGAATCTCCCGAACGTGAAGGTCGACAGCTACGGCGGCTTGCTTGCGGATTACTGCCGGAAGCACGACGCCGCCGCCATTGTAAAGGGCCTGCGCGCCGTATCGGATTTCGAGTATGAATTCCAGATGGCGCTCGCCAATAAAAAACTTTTGCCGGATGCGGATACCGTGTTTCTGACCACGAATGCGGAGAACATGTACCTGAGTTCGAGCCTTGTGCGGCAGATCGCCTCGCTCGGTGGAGATATTTCTCCGTTCGTACCGAAAGAGATCCGTGAGGAAATCCGGATCCGCCTGCAGGGGCAGGGAATTCAGGAAGAATAAACAGATGGAGGTCGTTTTATGAGTATCGAGGAAACTTTGGACCAGCTGGATGAACTGATTGACCGTTCCTGGTCGCTCCCGTTGACCGGCGGCAGATGTGTGGTTGACGCCGATAAAGTGCGCGAACTTCTGGACGAGATCCGTCTCAATATGCCTACGGAGATCCGTCAGGCGCAGTCCATCGTCGCGGACCGCACCGAGATCGTCAATGCCGCCAAAAAAGAGGCCGAGGCCATCATCGGCCGCGCTGAGAAGCGTGCTGCGAGCATGGTCGAGGAGGAGGAGATTGTCCGCCTCAGCAAATCCAAGGCGCAGGAGATCAGCCAGCAGGCGCAGCAGCAGAGCCGCGAAATGCGCCAGGCCGCCAAGGATTTCGTCGACAATATCCTCAAGAACACCGAAGAAACCCTGAACGGTGCCGTCGTGGAGGTCAGAAATACCCGTGCCGCCTTCCGTCAGGCGCAGCAGAAGCCACAGGCCCCCCAGGCCTGACAGGCTGAAGAACCCGCCATTTCAAAGAGCCATGCTCTTTTGAGCACGGAAGCGCCGTCTGCGCTTTTGATGCGGAAGGGCTTTTCTCCGGAGGCATCCGGAGCCGAAATATTCATGGAATCCAACACCGCAGCGGGGAATTCCCGTTTGCGGTGTTTTTTTGTTTGCCTGCCTGCCGGGTTCACAGCTCCTGCCACACCGAAAACAGCCTCAGAATTATGTAAAAACGGAGCCATAGGTCCGCCTGTTTCAGGCAAGCGGCCGGTTCCAAAGAGAGGCAAAACCGCCCGCCTGTATGTTTTATGGTTTTTACGATTCTAAGCTCCTGCCACACTGACGCCACAGGTTCCGTTTCCGGGGCCTGTTTTTTATCCCCTTTGCGGAGCGGGAAACCCGTTTTACGGACCGCGATGGGGAAAGAGAGTGTTCAGCCCGAAAAAGCCGGTATTTTACGCCCACTTTTTTCCCAAAAGGCTTGCAATTTCAGGCAAAGGCATTATAATATAACTTGTAATGGGAAACAGTGGGGAACTGTGGGTAATTTCCCCCAAAACTTTCACAAAATCGGAAGAGGGAGGGATGCCGGTGTTTATCGGAGAATACACATACAGCCTCGACGAAAAAGGCCGCGTCAGCATCCCCGCCAAACTCCGGGATGCGCTCGGCATCGATTTCATTCTGACCCGTGGGCTCGACGGCTGCGTGGCCGCCTATTCGCTGGAGGCGTGGGAATCGCTCTCCGCCAAGATCGCCGCTCTCCCGACCGCGAAGGCGCGGGATCTCAAGCGGTTCATGTTCGCAAGCGCCACGCAGGTCACGCCGGACAAGCAGGGCCGCGTGCTGATTTCATCCCCGCTCCGCAGCTATGCGGAACTCGAAAAGGATGTCTCCGTCATCGGCGCGAACGATCACGTCGAGATCTGGGATCGTGATAAATGGGAAGGCCGCCGTGACGCGCTGACCTCCGACTACATCGCGGACGCGATGGACGAGGTGGGCTTCTGATGGCACAGGAAGCATTCGGCCACATCCCGGTTCTGCTAAATGAAGTGTTGGAGCTTCTGAATATCCGGGAGGACGGCATCTACGTCGACGGAACGGTCGGCGGCGCGGGCCACGCCTCCGAGATTGCGAAGCGCCTCTCCACGGGCCGGCTGATCGGCCTCGATAAGGACCCCGACGCCGTCAAAGCCGCCTCCGAGCGACTTGCCCCATATCCGAATGCACAGGTGGTGCAGGCCGATTTTGCCGACATTCCGGCGGTGCTGGATCGCCTCGGCGTCGATGGCGTGGATGGCATTCTGCTGGATCTGGGGGTTTCCTCCCACCAATTTGACGATGCCGCCCGTGGCTTTTCCTATCACGCCGACGCGCCGCTCGACATGCGGATGAGCCAGAGCGGGATGACGGCGGCGGAGCTGGTCAACGGATATTCCGGCGCCGAGCTTGCAAAGATTCTTTACGACTACGGCGAGGAAAGGTTCACGCCGCGCATCGTAAACGCCATTCTGAAGGCGAGGGAACAGAAGCCCATAGAAACAACGGCCGAGCTCGCGGAGATCGTGAGCGGTGCCTATCCCGCCGCCGCAAGGCGCGGAGAGAGCGGGCATCCCGCCCGCAAGACCTTTCAGGCCATCCGCATCGCAGTGAACGGCGAGCTGGACTGTTTGGAGAAAGCCCTGGACGGCGCGTTTGACCGTCTGGGACCCGGAGGCAGATTCGCCATCATCACCTTCCATTCGCTCGAGGACCGCATGGTGAAGCAGCATTTTGCCGAGTATGCCAAAGGGTGCATCTGCCCGCCGGAATTTCCGGTCTGCGTATGCGGCCGGGTTCCGAGAGGAAAACTGATTACGAAAAAGCCCGTGGAAGCCGGAGAATCCGAACAGGACGAAAACCGGCGCAGCAGGAGCGCGAAGCTCCGCGTGATAGAAAAGCTCTGAAAAAGAGGAGGGTTTGTTTTGGCAGCAGAAGCAGCGTATGACCTCAATATCTTTGCCGGAAAATCCGCAGGGGAGACGGAGCAGGATCTCCGCAGAAGAACCTTGCGCCTTGTAAAGAACCGCCGCAAACCCCAACAACTTCTTTCTTATAAAACCATCGTGCTTGTCATCGCCGTGCTTGCGGCCTGCGTCACGATGATTTACAGCCGCGTGGTGCTCACGGAGCTCACCGAAGAGGCCAACGGCTATCAGGATAAGCTCACCGTGCTCAACGCCGAATATATCCGGCTGTCCGGGGAACTGGAGGCCGCCTCCTCGATCAAGACGCTTGAGGAGAGCGCCGAGAGCGACCTTGGCCTTTCCAAGATCGAATCAAGCCAGGTGCAGTATGTGAACCTGACTTCGGAGGATCGCATTGCGGTGGCCGACGAGAGAGGAATCGGCTGGCTCGGCACGCTTTGGGAGAGCGTCACCGAGCTGTTTGAGGCATACAATCCGTTCTGACTTAATACGATAAACAGTAGCGCCGTTTTGGCCGCTTCGCGGAAGACGGCGCTGTCTTCATAATTGGGGAGCGGATACCATCTCCGCTTTTTCCCCTCAATCGGGAGGAAACATGAACAAAGCGCCCACAGCCGTCACCAGAAAAAGGATCCTTGCCATTGCCGCCGCCGTCACACTGATCGGCTTCGGCAGCCTGATCTTTCGACTTTTCAACTTGCAGATTGTAAATGCCGAGGAATATCAGGCGCAGGCGGCAAAACAACAGCTCAAGGTCACCGAGCTCTCCGCCACGCGCGGCACCATCTATGACGCCAACGGCAATATCCTTGCCATCAGCTCCACGGCGTGGACGGTCTGCATTTCTCCGGTGGATATTTCCAATGATACGGAAAAGGAACTGATCGTCAGCGGTCTTTCCAATATGCTGGGGGTCAGCGCGGAATACGTCCGCGCCAAATGCGAGCGCAACACCTACTATGAGACGGTCAAAAAGAATATCGACCGTCCGCTGGCGGAGCAGGTCACCCAGTTTGCCGCGGATAACGGCATCGCCGCCATCTACCTTGAAGAGGACAACAAGCGCTACTACCCTTACGATAACTTTGCCTCCGACCTGCTCGGCTTTACGAACTCGGATAACTCCGGCGCTTACGGGATCGAATCCTACTACGACAAGGTTCTGAGCGGCACTTCCGGAAAAGTGGTTTCCGCCAAAAACGCATGGGGCACGGAGATGCCCTATGATTACGAAGAGATGTATGCCTCCGAGGACGGCAACAGCATCCAGCTGACCATCGACGAAGGCATCCAGCATTTTGTGGAAAAGAACCTGGAGATCGCCGTCAAGGAACACAGCGTCCAGAAGCGTGGCACCTGCATTGTGATGAACGCGAATACCGGCGCGGTTCTCGCCATGTCGACAAAAGGCGATTTCGACCCGAACAATCCGCTGGAGATCTCCGATGAGGCGCAGGCGGAGGTCGACAGCCAGACCACGGAGGAAGCCAAAACGGATGCCAGGGCCGAGGCCCAGTTCACCCAATGGGGCAATAAAGCGATCGCAGAAGCCTATGAGCCGGGATCCGTTTTCAAGATCATTACGCTCTCTGCCGCGCTCGATACGAATACCACCACTGTCAACGATACCTTCTTCTGCGGCGGATCCATTCAGGTGGCTGACCGCAGGATCTCCTGCTGGAAAACCGCGGGCCACGGCCAGCAGACGCTCGCCGAGGCGGTGCGGAATTCCTGCAACCCGGCCTTCATCACCATCGGCCTTCGTCTCGGGGTGGAAAACTTCTGCAAGTATTTTGCGGCATTCGGGCTGACGGAGGAGACCGGCATCGATCTGCCCGGCGAGGGCAGCGGCATCTTCTACGATCCCGATGCCATGACCGAGATCAACCTCGCCTCCTGCTCCTTTGGCCAGACGTTTAAAGTCACGCCGCTTCAGCTTGTCACGGCGGTCTGCGCGGCGGTCAACGGCGGCTATCTGTATCAGCCCTATGTCGTCTCGGAGGTCCTCTCCTCCGACGGCACCGTGATCTCCGAGACCGAGCCGACGCTGGTGCGGCAGGTCATCTCCGAAAAAACTTCGGCCACGGTCCGAGAGCTGCTCGCCGGCGTCGTCGAAGAGGGCTCCGGCCGCTCGGCAAAAGTCCCCGGCTACCGCATCGGCGGCAAGACCGGCACCTCCGAAAAGCTTGACCAGAAGGCGGTAGACGGCGTTGAAAGATATGTCTCCTCCTTCCTTGCGGTTGCGCCGATCGACGATCCGCAGATCGTCATTCTGATGCTTCTGGATGAGGCGCAGATGGAAAACCCGTATGGTTCCGTCGTGGCGGCGCCTGTCGTCGGCGCGATGCTCGCGGATATCCTGCCCTATATGGGCATCGAGCCGGTCTATACCGAGGAAGAGCTCGCGCTCATGGACGGCACAATCCCGTATGTGGAAGAATCCATCGTCCATGACGCGATGAATACCCTCCGTCAAAAGGGTTACAGCTGCTCCGTCGTCGGCGAAGGAACCACGGTCATCAAACAGGTTCCGGAGGCCGGAGCAAAGATGGATGCGGGCGGTACGGTTTATCTCTACACGGAAGAAAGCGTGATCCCGGGGCAGGTCGAAGTTCCGGATGTTCTCGGGATGAGCGTCACGGATGTCAATAACGCCATCGTCGGCGCCGGCCTCAAGCTGAAGCTCACCGGTGTCAGCGAGACGGCCCTCAATCAGGTCGCCTACTCCCAGTTCCCGGAGGCCGGAACGCTCGTCTATCCGGACAGCGTCGTGGAGGTGGCCTTCACCGTCGGCACGGCCGGCGAAGAAAACTCCGAAGCAGATTAATTGAGATCGTTGGAGGTGATCCCTTGCTTTTATCCGAATTGCTGAGGGACGTAAATTATACGGGAACGATTCAGGACGTGGAAGTCAAAGCGGTTACCTGCGATTCCAGACTGGTGGAGCCCGGCTCCGTCTTCGTCTGCATCAAGGGCGGCGCCGTGGATGGGCACGAATATGCCCGCGCCGCAAAACGCCTTGGCGCCAGCTGGATCATCGCCGAGCGGGACACCGGCCTTGCGAATCAAGTGCTGGTGGAGGATGCCCGCGCGGCCTATGCCGTCTGTTGCGCCAATATTAACGGCCGTCCGGCGGATAAGCTCCGGCTCATCGGCGTCACCGGCACCAACGGCAAGACGACCATCACCTATCTCATTAAGCATATTCTCGAATCCGCCGGCAAAAAGACCGGACTCATCGGCACGATCCATAATGAAATCGGCGACATGGAGCTGCCGGCAAAGCATACCACGCCGGATCCCGCCGAGCTGCATATTCTGTTCCGCCGCATGGTGGAGGCCGGCTGCGAGTACTGCGTGATGGAGGTCTCCTCCCACGCGCTTGACCAGCACCGGGTGGAGGGCTGCCGTTTCGAGACGGCCATTTTTACCAATCTGACGCAGGATCATCTGGATTATCACGGTACGATGGAAAATTATTTTGCCGCCAAAAGCCTGCTCTTTGGCCTCTGCGACAAGGCCGTCGTCTGCATCGACGACGAATATGGCAGAAGGCTTGCCGCCTCCGTGCAGTGCCCGGTTACAACCGTCTCGATTCATAGCGACGAGGCGGATTTCACCGCCCATGAGATTCATCTCTCCGCCACCGGCTGCAAGTATATGCTGGTCGGAAACGGGCTCATCGGCCGGATCAGCTTCGCCATGCCGGGCGATTTTTCCGTCATGAATTCCATGATGGCCGCCTGTGCCGCGCTGAACGCCGGGATTCCCTTCGATCAGACGGTGGAGGCGCTCAACAGCAGCGCGGGCGTCAGCGGCCGCGCGGAGGTGATTCCCACCGGGCGGGATTTCACCGTGATCTGCGACTACGCCCACGATCCGGACGCGCTCGAAAAAATTCTTGAATCCATTTGTGCCTATAAAGGAGAGAGCCGGCTCGTCACCCTGTTTGGCTGCGCGGGCCAGCGCGACAAGACAAAGCGCCCCAAAATGGCAAAAATCGTCGCCGATCACTCGGATTTCTTCATCCTGACAAGCGACAATCCGCGCAATGAGTCGCCGCAGGAGATTATCGACGAGGCGCTCGAGGGCCTTAAAGATACCCAAACGCCGTATTATGTGGAGCCGGACCGTTATAAGGCTATCAAATGGGCCTTGGAAAATTCGCGTCCGGGTGATATTCTATTATTGGCCGGGAAGGGCCACGAGGATTATCAGGTGCTCGATTACGGCACCATCTATTTCGACGAGCGGGTCGTCGTGAAGGATCTGCTTGCGAAAATGGATTCCGAAGGGTTTATCGGAGCCGCAAAGCCCGCGGACGCCGGAAACTCCGAAGGCGCCTCCGAGAGCGGAAGAACGGCCGCCCCGGTAGAATCCGAAGATTCCGCAAAACCCGCCGATTCTGAAAAATAAGGAAGGGGAGACCGGTATGCTTCCGCTGAAGCTCAGAGAGATCGCCGCCGCCGCGCATGCGGAATGTAAGACGGAGATCCCGGATATCGAGATTACCGATATCTGTACCGATTCCCGGGATGTGCAGCCCGGTTCCCTGTTTGTCGCGCTCTGCGGCAAGCAATTCGACGGCCACGCCTTCGTGAAAAAAGCCATGGAGAACGGGGCCGCCTTTGCCGTTGTGCAAAACGAGGGCGATTACGGCACCGACCGGCTTCTGTATGTCAAAACGACCCGGCAGGCGTTTCTCGATATCGCGGGGCTGCACCGGAGCCGTTTTCATCCGAAAGTCATCGCCGTGACCGGCAGCGTCGGCAAAACCACGACGCGCGAGATGGTCGCCGCGGTCGTCAAAAGCAAATATAAAACGCTCAAAACGGAAAACAATCTGAATAACGAGGTCGGCGTACCCAAGACGCTCCTGGAGCTCGACGAGAGCTACGAGGCCATGGTGCTCGAATTCGGCATGGTCTGGCCGGGGGAGATCCGCGAACTGACCGTTCCGGCCAAACCGGATGTCGCCGTCGTCACCTGCATCGGCGCCTGCCATATTGAGAATCTCGGCTCGCGGGAGAATATCCTCAAAGCAAAGCTTGAGATTCTGGAAGGGCTCCGTCCGGGCGGCACGTTGCTACTCAACCAGGACAACGACCTGCTGCGGGGGCTCTCTTTCCCGCAGTTCCATACGATTTTCTATTCCACGGAAGATCCTGCTGCCGATATTTTTGCGGAGGGGATCGTCCCCTCCGAGAACAGCACTTCGTTCACCATTGTGGCAAAGGAGGGCCGCTTTCCCGCAGTTATCCCGTGCATCGGCATCCACAACGTCAGCAATGCGCTGGCAGGATGGGCCGCCGGAGTCGCCGTAGGCGTCGAGCCGGAACGTGCGGCGGCGGCGCTTGCGGAGTTTCAGGCGACCGGCATGCGCCAGAAGATGATTGACTGGAAGGATATCCGTATCGTCGAGGACTGCTACAACGCGAATCCGGAGTCCGTCCGGGCCGCGATGAAGACCTTATCGGAGATGCCGTGCCGCGGGCGGAAGATCGCCGTGCTGGGCGACATGCTCGAGCTCGGCGCGGTGGCGGAGCGCTGCCATCTCGAAGCCGGAAGGGAAGCCGCCGCCGCTGCGGATCTGCTTTTCTGCCAGGGGCCGCTCGCTGAACTGATTGCGCAGGGCGCAAGGGAAGCGGGCATGGCGGAAGTATATTATGAAAAAGAAAAAGAGCCGCTGGCCGTTCTTCTCCGGGAAAAAGCCCGCCCCGGCGACGTGATTTGGATGAAGGCCAGCCGCGGCATGAAATTCGAGGACATCACCGAGCTCCTCACCATGGAAGACTGAAGAAACTGATCGGGGGAATCCATCATGCAGACAGCGCTGATTGCGTTTATCGCCTTTATCGTTACGGCCGTTTCCGGGAGATGGCTCATCCCGTTGCTTCATAAACTCAATTTTGGCCAGACCATTCTGGACATCGGGCCGAGCTGGCACAAAAATAAAGAGGGCACGCCCACGATGGGCGGCCTGATGTTTATCATGGGCACGGCGCTCGCCTGTATCGCCGGATTTTTTCTGATTAAGGATGCCGGCTCGGCGGAAAAGGTCCGCTTTTCCGCGGGGCTGCTGATGGCGCTGGGATTTGCGTTTCTCGGCTTCATGGATGACTACATCAAGGTGGTCAAAAAGCGCAACCTCGGTCTCTCTGCCGGGCAGAAGCTCGCGGGGCAGATTCTGCTCGCCGCGGCGTACCTTGTGGGGCTCTATCTGACCGGCACGCTTTCCACGACCGTTCCAATCCCGTTTCTCGGGCAGATCAACCTCGGCGTTTTCTACTATCCCTTTGCGGTCTTTGTGATCGTAGGCGCCGTCAACGCGGTCAACCTGACCGACGGCATCGACGGCCTGTGCAGCGCGGTGACCTTCGTCAGCGCCTGCGGATTTATGGTGATGAGCACTCTGCTCTCCTATACCGGCGTCAATTATATGGCGGCGGCCCTCGCGGGCGGCTGTATCGGCTTCCTTTTCTGGAACCACCACCCGGCGAAAGTCTTTATGGGCGATACCGGCTCCCTGTTTCTCGGAGGCATGATCTCGGCGCTGGCCTTCGGCATCAACAATCCGGTGATCCTGATTTTTGCCGGCATCGTCTATGTGCTGGAGACGCTCTCCGATATTCTTCAGATCGCCCATTATAAGAGGACCCACCGGCGTATCTTCAAAATGGCGCCGATTCACCACCATTTTGAAATGTGCGGATGGAGCGAATGGAAAATCGTCATCGTGTTCTCCATCGTACAGCTTCTTGGAGCGGCGGTCTCGATTCTCGCAATAAAAGCGCTCTGATTCTGAGATATACGGAAAGGCGACTATGAAACCGATCACCATTGATTTACAGAGTTTTATCCCCGTCGCGGCGGCAAAGGAAAAGCTCTTTGTGCGCAAAAAGCAGCGCGGTCCGATCGATGCAACCTTTTTGATTTTAGTTCTGATCTTGCTGACCTTCGGTCTCGTGATGCTCTTTTCGGCGAGCTATGCCTATGCCTACTACAATGACGGCGACAGCTTCTACTACATCAAGCGTCAGCTTTTCTTTGCGATTATCGGCATTGTGGCGATGCTGTTTATCGGCACCAGCATCAATTTTAGAATTTTACAGAAATATTCCCTGCTGCTTTTTGCCGTTTCAATCTTTCTTCTGGTTGCGGTGCTGTTTGTCCGGGACCAGTCCGGATTTTCCCGCTGGCTTTATATAGGCCACTATGGCTTTCAGCCATCCGAGATCGCAAAATTCGCCATCATTGTGCTGTTTGCGCATTTTGCCGCGCAGAACGCCGATAAAATGAAGACCTTCCAGTACGGGGTTCTTCCGTTCGGCATCTGCCTCGGCCTCGTCGCGGTGCTGATGATTCTGGAGCCGCACGTCTCTGGCACGATTCTGATCGGCCTGCTCGGCATGATGATGATGTGGTTCGGCGGCACCAACTGGCGCTGGTTTGCGCTGATCGCGGGCGTGGGTTTTGCGGCCGTCGCAGTCGTCGTCTTCACGCCGAACCTGCTGGATTATGCCCAGACCCGCGTTGAGATGTGGCAGGATCCGTATCTGGATTACTCCGGAAGCGGCTACCAGACCATCCAGTCCTTGATCGCCATCGGTTCCGGCGGCCTCTGGGGAACGGGGCTCGGCAACTCGAAACAGAAATACTTATATATCCCGGAGCCGCAGAACGACTTCATTTTCGCCGTCGTCTGCGAGGAACTGGGCTTTATCGGCGCGACGATCATCGTGATCCTGTTTGCGCTGCTGGTCTGGCGAGGCTTCATTATCGCGGTGCGTTCCACCGACCGCTTCGGTTCGCTGCTGGCGGCGGGCTGCACCTTCCACGTCGGCATTCAGGCGGCGCTCAACATCGCCGTCGTCACCAACTCCATCCCGAATACCGGCATCTCGCTGCCGTTCTTTTCCTCGGGAGGCACGGCGCTGCTGATGCTCCTTGGTGAGATGGGCGTGATCCTGTCCGTCTCCCGCACCTCCACGCTGGAGAAGCAGTGACGCGATCCTTAAAAAGAAATCACAAAGGCGGCAGATCCGCCTTTTTTGAAAAAAGAAAGTTGACATTCCGGCCGGAAGGATGGTAGGATAGCCCCATATTGTGAGGAGTGTTCCTGCCCGCCCGGAACGCCTGCGAAGGCCTTTCCCAGCCGGGGGGGTATTTTCCGGAGAGCGGCATCTGTCGGATTGGAAAGAACGCCGCTCCCAAAAACAGTCGGGCCGCGGCCATGCGCCGCTGCTTATAAAAGGAGTCTGCCATGAAGATTCTGTTTGCCTGCGGGGGTACCGCCGGACATATCAATCCGGCCATTGCCGTCGCAAACCGTTTCAAAAATCTTTACCCGGATGCGGAGATCCTGTTTGCCGGCAATCCGAGCGGCATGGAGGCCGGCATCGTGCAGAAGGCCGGCTACAAATTTGCGCCGATCCGGGTGCTTGGAATTCAGCGGCAGATTAATCTGCGCAACTTCAAAAACAATATTAGGGCCCTCTGGTATCTTGCCGGGAGCTCGGCCCGCGCGAAACAGATTCTCACCAATTTTGAGCCCGATCTTGTGATGGGCATGGGCGGCTATGTCAGCGGCCCGGTGCTGCGCAAGGCGGCATTGATGGGCTATAAGACCATCGCCATGGAGAGCAACGCCCTGCCAGGCGTGACGACCAAACTGCTGGCGAAGTACGTCGATAAAATCCTGCTCGATGTTCCGGAGAGCAAAGAGCATTTGCCGGCGGGCAAGCAGTATGTCGTCACCGGAAACCCGGTCCGGGAGGAGATTTTTACAGCGGACCGCAAAGCCGCGCGCGCTTATTACGGCGTCGGCGACCGGGTCTGCATCCTCTCCTTTGGAGGAAGCCTCGGGGCCATGCGGCTCAACGAGGCAATTTCGGAGCTGATCGCATGGCACCTCCGGGAGCGCAATTTCGTCCATATTCACGGTTCCGGCAAGCATTACGGCCCGGATTATTATAAGGAGCTGCTCCGCGGAAAGGGCATCGAGCCGGACGAGCATCCGAATCTGATCATCCGCGAGTATATCGACGACATGCCTCGGTGTCTGGCCGCGGCCGATCTCGTGATTTCGCGCTGCGGGGCGATGACGCTTGCGGAACTTGAGGCCGCGGGCCGCGCCTCGATCCTGATCCCGTCGCCTAATGTCGCGGAAAACCATCAGTACTATAATGCGATGGTGCTCCAGAGTCACGGCGCCGCCGTCGTCATCGAGGAGAAGGATCTGACCGGAGAGAAGCTGATCGAGACCGTCCGGGCGCTGACCGACGATCCGATGAAACTTTCTGAGCTCGGCCGAAATGCCGGAAAGCTCGCTGCCGCCGACGCCAACGACCGCATCATCGAAGAAATGATGAGCACAATTCACTCACGAAAAACCGCTCAAGCATCAGACTGAGCACATTATAAAAAACACGGAGAGACGGAGCATGAAATATCGCGTCATTCAAATTGAAAAAACGAATCATGCACAAGAGCCTGCCGCCGCTCCGCAAAAATCGTCCGGAGCCGCGGGAAAACCTTCCGCGGCGAGGACACCCGCCAAAAAACAGACGAAACCAAAGACGGATGCCGCCAGACGGTCCGCTCCGCCGAAACGTCCCACCCCTGCACCGAATAAGAAGCCGATCCGCCGCAGAAGCAGTAAAAATTTAAGAGTATTTTATGTGTTTCTTGCTCTGCTGATCGGCGGCGCGGCGGCCTATTACTGCGTGACCACGCTCTTTGTCGTACAAAATATCTCCATCGAAGGACTGACGCGCTACGACGCGGAGGAAGTGATCGCCACCAGCGGCATCAAAAAAGGGGAGGCCCTCTTCAGCATCGACGGGGAAGCCGCCGGGGACAAAATGACCTCCGTTTATAATTACATCGAGACCGCCGTCGTCAGAAAAAAATATCCGAATGAGGTCGTGCTCGAAATCACCGAGGCCGTGCCGTTCGCCTATTTAGAGGAGGCCGACGGCTATACGCTGGTCAGCACGACGGGCAAGGTGCTGGAGCGCAGCCTTGAGAGCGCGGGCGACGGCCTGACCACCGTCCGCGGGATCGGCACCGTGGCCCAGAGCGACGCGGACGTCAAAAAACTCGGGCTGCTGCAGGAGATCTCCGCCGATATGGATAATCTCGGCATGACGGGATACGGATTTCTGGATCTCAGCGACACGCTGGATATCACCATGATTTACGATAACCGCGTCTATGTCGAGCTTGGCAACGAACTGGAGCTGGATTATAAACTGCAATTTGTCGACGAGGTGGTCCGCGAGCGCCTGGAGAAGACGGGCTATTTCCTGCTCGACGCCTCGGAGGCGGGAAAAGTCATGACAAAGGCCATGACCGTCTCCCCGAAGGATATGCTCGAGAGCAATTCGCCGCAAAACGGCGCGGATGACGAAGAGGAATAAAAATACATAAAAACAGCCGGATTCCCTCTTGCAACATCTCCCATAAAATGTTATCCTATTTCTATAAAAGGGAGAACGTTCCCGCGGAAGTTAAAAACCGGACGGAGGTTGTTAACAGGATGCTGAATAATTTTGATATGGACAGCGACACCGGGCGAGTCGTTTCAATAAAAGTGGTCGGAGTCGGCGGCGGCGGCGGAAATGCCGTCAATCATATGGTCGACAGCGGGATCGAAAGCGTGGAATTTGTTTCGGTCAATACGGATAAACAGGCGCTTCAGTCCTCCAAGGCGACGCAGAAGATCACCATCGGCGAGAAGCTGACCAGAGGCCGCGGCGCGGGTGGCGATCCTTCCATCGGCCAGAGAGCCGGGGAGGAGAGCAAGGATGAGATTGCCTCCGCTCTCAAAGGCGCGCAGATGGTGTTTGTCACGGCCGGCATGGGCGGCGGTACCGGCACCGGAGCCGCACCGATCATCGCCGAGGCGGCCCGCGACATGGGCGCGCTCACAATCGGCATTGTGACGAAGCCGTTTACGTTTGAAGGCAAGCACCGCATGGAGCAGGCCGAGAGCGGTATCGTCGCGTTCCGTGAGCATGTGGATTCCCTGATTGTCATCCCGAACGAGAGGCTCAAGGCCGTCTCCGACAATAAAATTACCCTGCTCAATGCCTTTTCCGCCGCGGACGACGTGCTGCGCCAGGGCGTGCAGAGCATCAGCGATCTGATCAATGTCACCGGGCTCATCAACCTGGATTTTTCCGATATTTGTGCGATTATGCGGGATGCGGGCGTCGCGCACATGGGCCTCGGCCATGCCAAAGGCGAGGATAAGGCCGAAAAAGCCACCAAAGAGGCGATCTCCAGCCCGCTGCTCGAGACCTCCATCGAAGGCGCGCACCGTGTCATTGTCAACATCACCGCCTCGCCGGATATCGGCCTCGAGGAAATCGACACCGCCACCACGATGGTGCACGATGCCGCCAGCCCGGATGTCAACCTGATCTTCGGCGTGGCGCTCGATCCGGCCATGAGCGACGAGATGTCCATCACCGTCATCGCCACCGGGTTCGACGACGTGCCCGGCAGCAGAAAAGTTCCGGATTTCGTCAACTTCAATTTCGGCGAAGAGGATGCCCCGATGAAAGAGGAGGAGCCGAGCTTTCTGGATGACGACCTGATGCGGCTTTTCAGCGGCAATAAATAAGCAGATCCCTACATATCCCTTTCCGGTCTTTCGGAAAGGGATATTTTTTTATGCCCGTTCATAAAATTTCCAGAAACGGAGGCGGTCCCATGGACGAAAAATCCGCAAATTTTGCGGGCATGGTGGAACAGTACATAAAAGAGATGGAGCGCTATCATGCCAGACGGATGCCTGAGCCGGAGGAAAAACTGGAAGAAAAGACGGTGGACAGCATTCCGACAATACCCATGCCGGAAGAGACGGTGGAATCGGTAGCTTCTTCCGAACAAGAAGCCCAGCCGTTCCCCGAAGTTCCTCCGGCAGAGCCGACGAACTTTCACGGGCAGGATATATCCACCGAAATGAACAGCAGCAACCCTCTTCTTAAAGAAATTCTGCCTACCCCATGCGATTTCACGGATGAAGGATATCTTGTGATAAAAACCTTTGCCGGGGATGGGGTAATCCCGCTGGAGGGTTCGGACGTTGTGGTTTATACAGAGGTTGCAGGAAAAAAGGAGCTGCTCAGTCTTCAGACGACGGATGAGGAGGGACATACGCCCCAAATCACGGTGAAAACCGTCGGTAGGGAGAAGGCCGACCTGCCGGGCAAGGAGCTCCCCTATGTCACCTGTTTCGTCAATGCCTGGGCGCCCAGCTATTATCCGGTGGTGAATCAGGTAGTGGATGTGTTCGGCGGCGAGACCTCGCTTGTGGAGATCGAGATGGTGCCGCTTCCGGAAGAAAAGCCCGGAACATCGCCGGGGGTGATGACGGATGGATGAGGCGTACGTATCGGTTCCGGAATTCATTACCGTCCATATGGGCACGCCGAATGAAAACGCCGTGAACTTGACGATTCCCTTTCCGGATTATCTCAAAAACATCGCCGCCACGGCGCTCTATCCTACCTGGCCCGAAAACGCGCTCCGCGCCAACATCTGGGCACTGACGACCTTCGCCCTCAGCCGGATCTTCACGGGATGGTATCGGAGCCGGGGCTACAATTTTGACGTCACTTCCACTGAAGAGCATGACCGGAAATTTATCCGGGGCCGGAACGGTTATGCCGGAATCAACCGCATGGTCGATGCGTCCTTCCGGGAGTACCTCGTGAGAACCGGCAGCCGGGAGCCCTGCATGGATGCATGCGGCGTGATTCCTCCGTGGGGAACGGTGACGCTGGCAAACGAGGGATACCCGCCCAACCAGATTCTTCAGTACTACTGCGGGGAGGATATTGCTGTTGAAAGAGCGGCGGTTCCGCCGTGCATCGAGGAGGCCCCGGACTATTTGCTTGAGCTTGGGAGCAGCGGCCGGGAGGTGGAATCCTTTCAGCGCTGCCTCAACCGGATCGGTCGGAATTATCCGACCATTCCCCTCATCAGCCCGGCCGGCGGCGTTTTTGACGACCATACGGAGCAGGCGGTCCGGCAGTTCCAGCGGATCTTTGACCTGATGCCGGACGGAGTCGTCGGGCCGGAGACGTGGTATCGGATCTGCCGCATCCACAGTTCCGTCAAGCGGCTCTCCGATCTTTACAACGAGGGTATCCTGCTCTCGGATATTCCAAAGCAGTGCCCCGAGACGATTTATCTTGGCCAGAGAGGGAGAAAAATCCTTCTTCTGCGGTTTTATGTCAACATGATTGCGGTGTTTTATCAGGAAATCGGACCGGTGGAAGCGGCGGGCGGATACGACAAAGCGGTACGGGATCAGGTGATCGGGCTTCAGAAACTTACCGGTCTCGTGCCGAACGGCATTGTTGACGAGTGGACGTGGGACGCGATCTATTCGATTTTTGCCGGTATCATGGAAAAAGTGCCGCAAAAATATTTTAAAGAGACAGATGCGGGGAAACCGGCCGGCCGCTATCCCGGCTATGACCTCAAGGAAACGGGGGAAGCCGCGGATGAATAACTACGATCCCAACGTGGCGGAGGTGCAAAGCTATCTCCGCGCGCTGCTTCAGGAGGAGAGCGACCTTCCTCCGGCGGTCATCCCGGATGGCATCTTCGGCCCGGAGACGGCGGACGCGGTTTCCTATTACCAGCGCAGCGGCGGTCTCGATCCCACCGGCGAGGTGGATTACCAAACGTGGGACGGCATCATTCGAAAATATGGGGTGCGAGCCTCCTGCAGCGGGCCGTCCAAGACCATCGTCGGCTTCCGCAGCGACGAGCTCGACCTGACGCCACCCGGGAACAAGAGCATCAGCGTCTGGTTTGCGCAGGTCATGCTGCGCAGCATCAGCCGGAGGTTTGAGCAGTTTACGGATATCATTCCAAATGGAATCAACGACGGCCCCACGAGCGACGCATTTCGCTATATTCAGGAAAAGACGAAGACGCTGTATCACGACGGCACCCTTGACAGAAGTACCTGGAACGCCATCGTGAATCTTTACAATCTCACTTTATAAAAAGACGCCCGCGGCTTTTGCCGGGGCGTCTTAAAAAGAAAAGGAATAAATTATGGAGAATCGTTTGTTACGGCGCCGCCGAGAAGAGAGGCAAAGATGCCGCCGGCGGGGGGAATTCCTTCCTTGAGCAAACTTTCGAGCAGGCCGTCCCGGACGCCGACATCAAAGACGGAAATCTGGTCACATCCAAAGTATTCTGCCGCGCCGATCAGCACCGCCATGCCGGAGGCAAGGGTCTTTTCCCGTCCCGGAGCGAGTTCGGCAAGCAGCTCGAGGCTCTCCTCCGGTTCGCCGCAAAGCGCCGTGAGCATGCCTTCCATCTCGCCGAGCAGGATCACGCTGCCTTCTTTATGAAGGGCCTGACGATACAGCTTCAGAGAGGCCTTCGCCGTGCCGCCCATTGCAAAAAGCACGCCTTCGGAGGGCGGGAACGCCTCCTTTTTCAGCGCAGCCGCGATCTCTCCCTTGATTGCCACAGTCTCTTCGGCAGTGGGAAACTCTCCGGCGACATGGGCCTTTGCCATCCTGCTGCTCCCGAGCGGGAAAGAGGCGCTTTTGATCAGGCCGTCTTTTCCAAAAAGAAGAATCTGAATGCTGCCGCCGCCGAGGTCGCATCCGATGCCGGATTCCGCGCCGGATACCCTTCTGAGCGCGAAGTAGTCGTACTCCGCTTCCTCGCCCCCGGAGATGCGCCGGATGGAGATTCCGGTGCGGAAAGCCACCTGATCCGCCACGTCGTCGGCGTTCTCCAGATAGCGCAGAGAGGCGGTGGAGAAGCACACCACCCGGTCGCAGCGGTAATGCCGGCAGACGTTCCGGTGTTCCTCGATGCCCTCGATGATATGCTCGATGCCGTCCTGCGACAGCCGGTTATCAACGGTATTTTCCACGACGCGGGAATAGACGACGCCGTCGTAAACAATATGGCGCTCGTCGTCCTCCGCCTCAAAAATATTGAGCCGGAGCGTATTCGTCCCGAAGTCGATGATTCCGATTCTCAAAATCCGATTCCCTTCATTCTCCTTAATATTAATTTTCATCCTATTTTACCACAAAAATTGTATTGAAACCAGTTCGGTGATATAATAATGATACCATCAAACTGAAAGGAATTCTGGATATGTATGACATTTTGATTATCGGAGCAGGGACGGCAGGACTGACGGCAGCCATTTATGCAAAACGCGCAGGCCTTTCCTGTGCGGTATTCGAATCCGCGGCACCCGGCGGACAGATCGTTTCCTCTCCGGAAGTGGAGAATTACCCCGGCATGCCCGGCATGGCCGGCGCGGATTATGCCATGGCGATCTTTCAGCAGGCGCAGAATCTCGGAACGGAATTTATCTTCTCCGAAGTGACGGGGCTTTCGGCTTTCGGCACGACGAAGACGGTCTCCACGGCCAAGGGCGACTATCAGGGCAGAGCGGTTATCATCGCGAACGGCGCACAGAGGCGGAAACTGGAGGTCCCCGGAGAAAGGGAATTTACGGGCCACGGCGTATCCTACTGCGCGACCTGTGATGGCAACTTTTTCCGCGGGAAGGATGTTGCCATCGTCGGGGCCGGCAATACGGCCTTTGAGGATGCGGCTTACCTTGCGGGCGTCTGCCGCACCGTATATCTTATTAGCCGCAAGAGCACCTTCCGCGCTTCGGAGATCTTGGTAAATGCGCTTCAGAAAAAGGAAAACGCAAAGATTCTCATCAACCAGAAGCCGCTCGAAATTCGGGGCGACAAGATGGTGAATACGCTTGTCCTTGCCGACGTGCAGAGCGGAGAGACCACGGAGCTTCCGGTATCCGCCGTATTCGTCGCCGTCGGGATGGAGCCGAAGAACGGCATCTTCCGCAGCCTGAAGCTGGACGAGTTTGGCTATATCATCTCAGGAGAGGACTGCAAGACCAATCTGGCCGGCGTCTTTGCCGCGGGAGATACGCGCACCAAACGCCTCCGCCAGCTCGTGACGGCGGCCTCCGACGGAGCGATCGCTGCAACCGCGGCGGCGCAATACCTTGGCGAAATCCAAGAATGATTTCGGCCGCCGCTATGAATTTCGCGTTCCGCGAAATTCCGAAGATGGGATGGAACGGCACAAAGGCGCAATATTTGGGCGAGATTCAGGAATAATACGGCCGCCGCTGTGAATTTCGCGTTCCGCGAAATTCCGAAGATGGGATGGAACGGTGCGAAAGCGCAATATTTGGGCGAAATCCAAGAATGATTTCGGCCGCCGCTGTGAATTCAATATCTTGGAGAAATTCAGGAATCATACGGCCGCCGGAAATAAGTTGATAAGGAAACGGCGCCGCGGGGTATCTTCGCGGAATACGCCGAACAGGATCGGATTCGAGGAACCATGAGAGATTATCAAAAAGAAACGGAAGACCGGGTGGCGTTTATTCGGCGGAAGCTGGAGGAGGCGCACGCATCCGGCGTTGTATTCGGAAACAGCGGCGGCAAGGACAGCGCGCTCGTCGGCATCCTGTGCAAAAAGGCCTGCGACAAGGTCATCGCCGTCGCCATGCCCTGCGCCTCGGCGCGGAATTATTCCGAGGATATGCAGGATGCGGCCGCGCTGGCACAGCAGTATGGAATCCCGATGCAGACGGTCGATTTGACCGGTGTCCGGGCCGCTCTGACGGGAGCAATCGGCATGGAACTGGCGCCGATGGCCCTCGCAAATATCGCGCCGAGGCTTCGGATGACGACGCTTTACAGCATCGCCCAGACGGAGGGCTGCCTCGTGGCCGGTACCGGGAACCGCAGCGAGCGCTATATGGGATATTTTACAAAATGGGGCGACGGCGCCTTTGACTTCAACCCGATCTACGACCTGACGGTGACCGAAGTGTACGAATACCTGCGCTTTTTGGGCGCGCCTTCCCACATCATCGGAAAAGCGCCTTCCGCCGGGTTGTATGAAGGCCAGACGGATGAGGGAGAGATGGGCGTCACCTATGCCACCATCGACGACTATCTTGCCGAAAGGCCGGTCGACGAGCGCTCCCGGGCCGTCATTGAGCACGCCCATCGCGTTACGGAGCATAAGCGAAATATGCCCGACGGGTATCGGCCCGACTGAAACGGAGGACAGCATGAGCGTCAAACAGGATTTCCTTGATATTTACAAGGCGGCCGTCACACGCCCCGGCGCGGACGGACTGCTTGAATGGCTTTTGAGCACGGATTTTTTTATTGCGCCAGCTTCCACGCGCTATCACTGCGCCTGTGACGCGGGCCTTGTCACCCACAGCCTGAATGTCTACCGCCTGCTGCAAAAGCGCGTTGAAGAATTTGGCGGCTATACCGAGGAGACGGTGGCGATCTGCGGCCTGCTGCACGATGTCTGCAAGGCGAATTTCTATTCGATCGGCCTGCGCAACGTCAAAAACGAGCATGGCCAGTGGGAACAGAAGCCGTATTACACCATCGAGGATCAGTTCCCGATGGGCCACGGCGAAAAGTCCGTCTACCTGATCAACAAATATATGGTGCTCAGCGACGAAGAGGCCATGGCCATCCGCTGGCACATGGGCGGCTTCGATGAATCCGCTAAGGCCGGCGGCTACACCATCAGCCGGGCCTACGAGCAGTACCCGCTGGCGGTTCTGCTTCACGTTTCCGATCTGGAGGCCACCTATCTTTCGGAAAAGGGCACTTCGGAAGTCAGAATCTGACGCATGGAGGGATTGCACGATGAAGCCGGAACTGCTCTGGGAAAGTTTTTGCAGGCATAACGCCGAGCTGATGCCCGAAACGGCCTATCACAGCTGCTGGGCCTTCTGCGGCGGCGGAAGAGCGGCGGATAAACTGGCCGCGCTTGTCATGGCCGGGATCAAGACCGCCACAAGCTCTGCCTATCCCTGCTACGCGGTCTGGGAGGAGAAGGTTCCGGAGGCCGGCGATTACAGCGTGATCATCGATTCCGTGGGCGAGGCCGTCTGCATTCTGCGTACCGTAAAGGCCGACATCGTGCCTTTTAAAGACGTCGGCGAGGCATTTGCGGCAAAAGAAGGCGAGGGCGACCAGAGCCTTGCATATTGGCGCCGGGTGCATGCCGAAGCCTTCGGGGCCGACTGCGTGGACTGCGGCATCGAATTTACCGACGACATACCCGTCGTCTGCGAGGAATTTGAGATCGTGTTCCGGTGACGGAAAACGTCCAAGGCATAAAAACGGGGCGTTATCCGCCCGATAAGCGATTGGAACCGACGGGTTTCTTTGCCCGTTTTTCTTTTATTGGAGCATCCTGCTTTTTGGCGAGAGCCGGAATTGCCGGAGCCCGCAACGCGGCGACGGTGCCGTAAACAGGGCGATGCGGAATCCGCTTCAAAGACGGGAACCGCCAAAGACAACATGGCATTGTGACGAAAGACACAGGCGCTTTTTTGCGGCGGTGCCTTTTTTCTTTTCCGGGGTTCCCTGATTGACATAAAAATCGATCTGTGCTACAATAAAAAGAACGGTTAAGAACAAATGTTCACATCATTTCTGAAAAGAAAAAGGAGGCAAAACCGTGGACTTTGAGCTGCACGCGCCCTTTGGGGCGACAGGCGACCAGCCGCAGGCCATCGAGAAGCTGGCCGAGGGGATCCGCCGCGGCGACCGGGAGCAGACGCTCCTCGGCATCACCGGCAGCGGCAAGACCTTCACGATGGCGAAGGTCATCGAAGCCGTCAACCGGCCGACGCTCGTCCTTTCCCACAACAAGACGCTGGCCGCGCAGCTTTGCTCGGAATTCAAGGAGTTCTTCCCGAAGAACGCCGTCGAATACTTTGTCTCTTATTATGATTATTATCAGCCGGAGGCCTACATCCCCAGCACGGACACCTATATCGAGAAGGACAGCGCCATCAACGATGAAATCGAGAAGCTGCGCCATTCCGCGACGGCGGCGCTTTCCGAGCGGCGGGATGTGCTGATCGTCTCGTCGGTCTCCAGCATCTACTCCCTCGGCGACCCGATCGACTACCGCACGATGGTGGTCTCTCTGCGTCCCGGCATGACGAAAAACCGCGACGAGGTCATTTTGCAGCTCGTCAGCATGCAGTACGAGCGCAACGACATGAATCTTGTGCGTAACAAATTCCGCGTCCACGGCGACGTGCTGGAGGTCTTTCCGTCGTATTCCACCGATACGGTCGTGCGCATCGAGTGGTTCGGCGACGAGGTGGACCGTATCTCCGAGATCAACGCCGTCACCGGCGAGCTCAAGGATGTCGTCAGCCATATCGCCGTCTATCCGGCCTCCCACTACATCGTGCCGAAGGAGAAAATGGAGCGCGCCATCGGCGAGATCGAGCGTGAGTGCGAGGAGCGGGTGGAATATTTTAAAGAAAAAGGCAAGCTGATCGAGGCCCAGCGCATCGAGGAACGCACCCGATATGATATCGAGATGCTGACCGAGGTCGGCTTCTGCAAGGGCATTGAAAACTATTCGCGGGTTCTTTCCGGCAGGGAACCGGGTTCCTGCCCGACCACGCTGCTCGACTATTTTCCGAAGGACTTCCTGCTCTTTATCGACGAGTGCCACGTCACGCTGCCGCAGGTCCGCGGCATGAGCGGCGGCGACTACTCGAGAAAGAAGTGCCTCGTGGATTTCGGCTTCCGTCTGCCCTCCGCGATGGATAACCGGCCTCTGCGCTTCGATGAGTTCCAGACGAAGCTCAATCAAATCGTCTACGTCAGCGCGACACCGGGCGACTACGAAAAATCGCGCAGCACCCAGCTCGTGGAACAGGTCATCCGCCCGACCGGCCTCTTGGATCCGGAGATCAGCGTCCGCCCGGTGGCGGGGCAGATCGACGATCTGATTTCCGAGATCAATGAGCGCGTGGAGAAAAAAGAGCGCGTGCTGATTACGACGCTGACGAAGAAGATGGCGGAGAACCTGACCGAGTACCTCGGCACAATGGGCATCCGCGTGCGCTATATGCACCACGACATCGATACGATCGAGCGCATGGAGATCATTCGGGATCTGCGTCTCGGCGAATTCGACGTGCTCTGCGGCATCAACCTGCTGCGTGAGGGGCTCGATATCCCGGAGGTTTCGCTGGTTGCGATCCTCGACGCGGATAAGGAGGGGTTCCTGCGCAGCGCCACGTCGCTCATTCAGACCATCGGCCGCGCGGCGCGAAATGCGGGCGGCAAGGTCATCATGTACGCCGACACCGTCACGCCGAGCATGGAGCAGGCGCTCACCGAGACGGAGCGCCGCCGCAAGATCCAGCAGGAGTACAACGAGGAGCACGGCATCACGCCGCAGACGATCAAAAAGGATGTCCGCGACATCATCGAGATCTCCTCACATAAGGACGACGAAGCCGTCGGCAAGAAGCGGCAGACCTATAAGGAGATGGAGGCGGAGGTGCAGAAGCTCACAGCCGAAATGCACAACGCCGCCAAGATTCTTGAGTTCGAGCACGCCGCATACCTCCGCGACCGCATCAAGAAGCTCCACGAAGAGATGGAGAAGCGGAGACGGAAATTATAAAGGAATTTACAGAAACGGAGCGGACTTATGGGAAGCAACGTCATTGTGATAAAAGGCGCCAGAGAGCACAATCTGAAGAACATCGACCTTGAGCTGCCACGTGACAAGCTGATCGTCTTTACAGGGCTGTCCGGCTCGGGAAAGAGCTCGCTGGCGTTCGATACGATCTTTGCCGACGGCCAGCGCCGGTATATCGAGAGTCTTTCCTCCTACGCAAGGATGTTCCTCGGCCAGATGGACAAGCCCGACGTGGACAGCATCGAGGGTCTCTCTCCGGCCATCGCCATCGACCAGAAAAATACGAGCCGGAACCCGCGTTCCACGGTTGGCACGGTCACCGAGATCTACGACTACCTCCGGCTGCTCTACGCGCGCATCGGTATCCCGCACTGCCCGATCTGCGGGCGCGAGATCCAGCAGCAGACCGTCGACCAGGTGGTCGATCAGGTCATGGCGCTCGCAATCGGCACAAAAATTCAGGTCATGGCGCCGGTCGTCCGCGGAAAAAAGGGCGAGCACATCAAGGAACTTGATAATGCCCGCCGGGCCGGATACGTCCGCGCCCGCATCGACGGCAGCATCTACGATCTTAACGAGGATATTCTGCTCGACAAGAATTTCAAGCACAGCATCGACGTCATTGTCGACCGGCTGGTTGTCAAACCGGAGATCCGCGCCCGCCTGACCGATTCGCTGGAGATTGCTTTCAGCCTTGGGGACGGGCTGGCCGTTGTCGGCGTCGTGGACGGCGAGGACATGCTCTTCTCGCAGAATTACGCCTGCCCGGAGCACGGAGTTTCCGTTGAGGAACTGACGCCGCGCATGTTCTCGTTCAACAGCCCCTTCGGCGCCTGCGAAAAATGCACCGGTCTCGGCGTCTTCATGAGCGTCGACCCCGATCTCATCCTGCCCAACAAGCGCCTTTCCATCCGGGAGGGCGCTATCCGCGCATCCGGCTGGTATTACGCCGAGGGCGGCATGGCGGAGATGTATTATAACGCGCTGGCGAAGGAGTATCATTTCTCGCTGGATGTGCCGATCGGGGAGCTGCCGAAAGAGGTCATCGACGTGCTGCTGTACGGCTCAAAAGGGAAAAAGATGACCGTTCAGCGCGAGAGCGACGCGATGTACGGCGTCTACCATACGGAATTTGAGGGTATCGCCAACAATCTGGAACGCCGCTTCCGCGAGACGAACAGCGAATGGATGCGCGAGGAGATCGCCACCCTGATGCGTGCGGTTCCGTGCCCGGAGTGCCACGGAGACCGGCTGAAGAAGGTTTCGCTGGCCGTCACGGTCGGCGGCATCAATATCAGCAACTTCACGAACATGTCTGTCTCTCAGGCGCTCGATTTTATTGAGCGCGCAAGTCTGACGCCGCGGCAGGAGCTGATCGCGCATCAGATTTTAAAAGAAATCAAGGCCCGCCTCGGCTTTCTGCAGAGCGTCGGGCTTGAATACCTGACGCTTTCGCGCTCGGCGCAGACGCTCTCCGGCGGTGAGAGCCAGCGAATCCGCCTCGCCACGCAGATCGGTTCCTCGCTGATGGGCGTGCTGTATATTCTCGACGAGCCGAGCATCGGTTTGCACCAGCGCGACAACGGCAAGCTGATCGCCACCCTGAAGCACCTGCGCAACCTTGGCAACACCGTGATCGTCGTCGAGCACGACACGGATACGATGCTCGCCGCGGATTACCTTGTGGATATCGGCCCGGGCGCGGGCGTACACGGGGGAGAGATCGTCTGCGCCGGCACGCCGCAGGAGGTCATGGCCTGCGAAACTTCCATCACCGGCCAGTACCTCTCCGGAAAAAAGAAAATCGACATCCCGGAGGCTCGGCGGGAGGGCAACGGAAAATCCCTCAAAGTCCTCGGCGCGTATGAGAATAACCTCAAGCATATCGACGTCACGTTCCCGCTCGGCGTGATGACGGCGGTGACCGGCGTCTCCGGCTCCGGAAAAAGCTCTCTCGTCAACGAGGTGCTTTATAAGACGCTGGTGCGCGACCTTAACGGCGCGAAGGGCATCCCCGGACGGTGCGACGGCATTCAGGGCATCGAGAATCTTGACAAGGTGATCTGCATCGACCAGTCGCCGATCGGCCGCACGCCGCGCTCCAACCCGGCGACCTATACCGGCCTGTTTACCGATATCCGCGATCTCTTTGCCAGCACCGCCGATTCCAAGGCGCGCGGCTATGGCACCGGCCGGTTCAGCTTCAACATCCGGGGCGGGCGGTGCGAGGCCTGCGAAGGCAACGGCATCATCGAAATTGAGATGAACTTTCTGCCCAACGTCTATGTGCCCTGCGAAGTCTGCAAGGGCAGGCGCTACAACCGCGAGACGCTGGAAGTCAAATATAAAGGCAAAAACATCGCCGACGTGCTGGATATGACGGTGGAAGAGGCCATGCAGTTCTTTGAGAATCTGCCGAAGCTCCGGAGGCGTCTGGAGGTGCTCTATGACGTGGGGCTTGGCTATGTGCGCCTCGGCCAGTCCGCGACCACGCTCTCCGGCGGCGAGGCCCAGAGGGTCAAACTTGCGACGGAGCTCTCGCGCCGTCCGACCGGCAGGACCATCTACATCCTCGATGAGCCGACCACCGGCCTCCATACCGACGACGTGCGCCAGCTGATCGACGTGCTGCAGCGGCTGGTCGACGTCGGCAACACGGTCATTCTGATCGAGCACAATCTCGACGTCATCAAAGTCGCGGATTATGTGGTCGACCTCGGCCCCGAAGGCGGAGACGCCGGCGGCAACGTGGTCGTCAGCGGCACGCCGGAGGAAGTCGCCGCCTGCCCGGCATCCTACACCGGCCAGTTCCTCAAACCCATCCTTGAGAATCGGATTTGACACGAATTTTCCAAATGAACTATGAAAATGCGGCAGTTTATGCTATAATAGCCGCAATAAGCCGCAGGGCCGCCATGATCCGGCTGTTTTATCGGTCCGCCCGCGGCGATCATCAAGGATTCACAACGCTGCCGCTTTTTTGGCATCACGCAACATCATTCATGCGGAAGGGGAGACCTCCATGTCCGAACAGGTTATTTTCTCAAAATCCACCTTTGGCGGCTTCAACAAAGAGGAAGTGCTGAAGTACATCGACAGCCTCAATGCGGAGCATACGGCATCCCAGGAGAAGGCGGATCTCGAAATCCGGCAGATGGATTCCCAGCTCAAGGAAAAAAACGACGCGCTCGCTTTGGGAGAAAAGAATTTTCAGGAGCTTTCCGCCGCATATGAGGAACTTCGCGGACATTATATGTCTCTTAAGGAGCACTGCGGGAACCTTGAGGACCAACTGGATGCTTTGAAGAGAAAAAACGGCGATACGGAGAAGGAACTCACCATCGCAAAGGAGCTGAACCGTCAGCTCGAAGATAAAGTGGATACCTTCCAGGCCGAAAGCCGCGAGCACGGCGAACAGAAGCAGCGCTGGCTCGACGGTTTCGACAACATGGAGGCCTCCGCAAAGTCCATGCTCACGGGCGCAAAGAACGGTGCTCAAAGCATGATCGCGGGCGCGCAGGAATCCGCCGAGAGCGTCAATACCGATCTTGAGCATTTTCGCGAGGAGCTCGGTAAGACCCGGCAGTTCTTACAGGATTCGATGACGGTGTTGGGTCAGCGGCTTGACTATATTGACAAAGCCGCCGAGCGCGCCAAGATTCCCGCCGCGAAACAGGCCGCAAAGTACGACGAGGCGGAGCAGCGTTGTGAAGAGATCGCGCGGGAGGTATCGGCAAAGATCGCCGATCTGAAGGCGAAAATCACCGGCTGATCCGCGCCGGAGAGACAGATTTCAAAGACGGGCCGGCGGTTTGCCGGTCTGTCGCTTTTTATGAGGGAGGATTCATCATGCTGGAGTATCAGATCCGTCCGGTCCGTCCGGAGGATGCCGACGACATCAACATCATCCGCCGCCAGCCGGAGACCGCGCGTTTTATGCTTGCGATCCCCTCCGAGCGCATCGAGCAGACGGAGAATTTTATCAATAATCTGAGACCAAACAACTACGAATTCGTCGCGGTCATTCCGCAGGCCTGCGGCAACGAGCAGATCATCGGAATAGCCGGTATGGAGCAGGGGGCCCGCCCTCGCACCGCGCATACCGCGGAATTCGGCATCTGCGTCCATAAGGATTATCAGGATCAGGGTGTCGGCACGGCGCTGCTCCGGCAGATCACCGATTTGGCGGATAACTGGCTGGGGCTCACGCGCATCGAGCTGGAAGTCGACGTGGACAACGACCGCGCGGTTCACCTGTATCAAAAATTCGGTTTTGAGATCGAGGGCAGAAAACGCATGGCGGTCCTTCGGGACGGGCAATATGTGGATACATACCTGATGTCCCGCATCAAGGAGCCGCCGCGCTACGTCCCCGACGGGACCAATCGGAAGGGAACTGATTCATGAACGAATTGACTATATCCTGCCCGTGCCTCTTCGGCCTCGAGAGCGTGCTCTCGGGCGAAATGAAGCGCATGGGCGCCGAAAATATCGTCTCCGAGGACGGTCGCGTCTCCTTCACCGGCAGCTTTGCGGATGTCGCCCGGGCGAATCTGCGCCTCCGTACGGCTGAGCGCGTGCAGATCATCCTCTCCACGTTTGAGGCGAGGAGCTACGAGGAGCTGTTTCAGGGTACGCTTGCCATTCCGTGGGAGGAGTTCCTCTCCCGGAACGACGCCTTCCCGGTCAAGGGGCGCACGGTCAAGAGCCAGCTTTACAGTATGTCGGATTGTCAGGCTATCATCAAGCGGGCCATTGTGAAACGGCTGGAGGGCGTCTATCATCAGAGCTGGTTTGAGGAGACCGGGTCGGTCTTTCAGGTGCAGTTCATGATGCTGAAGGACCGCGTGATGCTGATGCTCGACACCAGCGGTACCGGCCTGCATAAACGCGGCTACCGGATCAATTCGGTCGAGGCCCCGATCAAGGAGACCATCGCCGCCGGCATCGCGGATCTCGCGCACGTCTATCCGGACAGCGTTGTCTGCGACCCGATGTGCGGCTCGGGGACGCTGCTGATTGAGTCGGCGCTGAAGGCGCTCAATATCGCGCCGGGGATCCGCCGCCATTTCGCCGCGGAGCAGTGGGGCTGCTTCCCGCCTGAAATCTGGGTGGAACAGCGCGGCCTCTGTCTTGAGGAAGTGCGGCAGGATGTGCCGTTCATGGGCTACGGCTGGGATATTGATCCCGCGGCCATTGCGCTCACGATGGAAAACGCCGCGAATGCCGGCGTCGCCGGAAAGATCCGGGCGAAGCAGGGCGATATCCATGATTTTCGCCAGCCGGAGCCGCCGGAACAGGGCCGGCTGATCGTTCTCTGCAATCCGCCCTACGGCGAGCGCCTCTTGGATATTCAGGCCGCCGAAGAGCTTTATAAGGCGCTCGGCACGGTTCTCCATGCCGGGGACGGCGCGAGCCTTGCGGTCATTTCGCCGGATGAGGAATTCGAGCGGCTCTTCGGCCGGAAAGCCGACCGCCGCCGCAAGCTCTATAACGGCATGATCAAGTGCCAGCTCTATATGTATTTTAAGTGAGACACCGTAAAGTTGCGGCCGGATGCTTTTTGCAGGAAAGAAAAACTCTCCCGGTAGCCGAAAAGCCTATCTTCGGGATAAAACCGGAATTTGCGCAGGGCCGCTTCGTCCGGCGCGTCAATCCATATAAACAAACGCGGCCTGTGGAAGAATTCCGCAGGCCGTGTTTTATGATGCTGGGGGACGCCGTTCCTCCGAATTTTAAAGCGGTTATTTTATGGAGTTCCGATTCTCTTCGCAGGAGCATTTTCGGCATCCGGTTTTCTCATAGACAGAAAAGCGCGGCCCAAGGAACTTCCTTGGACCGCGTCTTTATTTTCAGTGTGGGAGCGTCTTATTCCAGCATCTCCGTCACCGCGCGGACGATGGCCCAGGCGGTGCGCTCAATCATCATCGGATCGGTCAGACTCTCCAGATCCGTCGGATTGGAGACATAGCCCGCTTCGATCATCACGGAGGGGCAGTAGGTCATCCGCGTAACGGTGTAGTAATCCTGATGGGCCTCCTCGTTGTCGCGCCCGGTTGCAGTGCTGATGTATGCGGCGAGCAGCTCGGCGAAGCGCCGGGAAGTTTCCTCATGATAATATATTTCCGTGCCGCAGTAGAGGTTGGCGTCCGCGCTCTCCGCGATGGAGTTGGAATGAATGCAGATGTAGAAGTCCGCCATCACGTCGTGTGCCGGTGACATCCGGCTTTCGGCGTCCAGCTTCTCGTCGCCCGTGTAGATGAAGGTCACGTCGGCGCCGAGATCCATAAGTTTGTCCACCAGAACGGCGCAGGTCGCGTAGTTGATCTCCGACTCGTAGACGCCCTTTTCGCCCATGATGCTCAGCGCGCCCGGATCGGGGCCGCCGTGCCCGGAGGCGACCGCGATCGTCACGCCTTCGAGCGGCTTCGACAGATTCTCGGAGAGCTTCGGATACGGTTTGAGCGCGATGCGCAGGGTGTTCGCTTCCTCGTCCGTGCTGACGTCGTATCCCCAGATCGGGTCTCTCGAGTAAAGAAACAGCGTGACGCTGCCGTCCGTTTCGTCGGTCTCCGTGCGGAGACGGAAGAACAAACGGCTGGAATCGTTGAGCGCCGTCACGTCGCAGTCCATCGACGCGTGATGGAGCTTCACTTTCAGATAGCGGCCGTAAAATTCCGCCTCGTAGGCCGGCAGCACGGAGCAGGAGAGCGTGACCGACTCGTAGTTTCCTCCGTCCGTATAGGCGGCGGCGGAGACGGAATCGTCCAGTTCCGCCGTGCCGGTCACGACCTCGACGTGCGTCTTTTTGACATATCCGCCGCAGGAAAGCAGATACCAGCTGTCGGTGGAATCCAGCACCTCGTCGGTGCATCCTTTCCGCAGCGTGGTGAGGTAGGCGCCGGAATCCTCAGCCTCCGGTTCGACGCCGGCGTTGTTGTTGATCACGCGGACAAGGACCGGCGCGGTGCCGTCGCTGACGTAGACTTTTCCGGCGCTCTCCCTCGTGGAGGTGTTGCCGTTATAAGTGAGCGCAAAGACGACCGTACCCGCCTCGGAGGTCTCCCCGGCCGGGTAATCGCCGCGCCCGGTAAAGGTAAAGGCCTTTTTGAAGGTCGCCGGAACGCCGTCGTAGGCGGTCGCAGCGGCCTGTTTTAATTGGACGGTCTGGCCGTCGACGGTCGCGGTGACTGTGCCGCCGCTCGGCGCGATGCAGGAGAGCGTGATCTCCTCGCCCTCGGTTACAATCAGATCGGCGGAGGGAGAGCAGGAGGTGATCTTGCTGATCGTGGAGACCGTGTCGGAGGAGGGCTTCCGGATCGTCACGGTGATGCTCTTTCCGCCCTGTGAAAAGACAAAGGTATTCGTCTTGTAGTCGAGCGGTACGTTGACGGTGAAAAGTCCCGTCGTGCTGATCCGCTCGATCTCCGTGCCGTCCATATAAAGAGGCAGGTCCGGATCGGAGGTGCCCATGATGGTGTATTTCGAGCCGCTGAAAGTCACGTCATAGTTTACGGGGCGGGTGATGTCGAAGTCGGAGGAGATCGCCAGGCACTCGCTCACGTCAAAGAGCGTCTCGGAGCCGAATTCCGCGAGCAGGGAGGAGGCGCTGCCGTATGCGTTCCGCTGAAGGGCGGTGTAATCCTCGACGGCGAATCCCCAAACGCCCATCATCCGGTCGGCGGTATATTGATAGCAGAGCTCGGCCTCGTCCCCGTAGAAATCGCCGGAGACGACCGGCATGAGGATCCGGCCAAGATCGTTCACGGTCACAAGCGGCGTTTCCCCGGCAACCGAGATCCACGAGGTCAGTTCATCCGCGTAGCCGGTTTCGGAATAGACCGAACGGTCGATCTCCGCAAAGATCCAGCTGCAGATGCCGCTTGCCCGCCATTGTTCCACCGAGGCGGCAAGGTCCTCCGGCAGGTCGGAAAGCGAATCTCCGAACCAGACTCCTGCGGCGCCGTATTCGCCGGCGGCGGAGGAGAGCGCGGTCATCGTCTCAAAGGCGTCCCCGGTCCAATCGACCAGGACGCCGGAAAAAGCGGGAGATTCCGAGGTGCTCGTTTTGATTTCGGTGTCATTGTTCTGTCGGAGAAAGACGCCCACATCCACCTGAGCGGCGGCGTCGCAGAAATCCCCGGCCGCACCGGCGGGGAAATCCTCCAGAACCACCTGCGAGAAACCGTTGTTTACGGCATAGGCGAGGGCATCCTTTTCGGAGACATCCTCGTCATACCGCAGGAGAAACAGATTTTCCACCGTGTCCGTCTCCGCAGAGGCGGGAACGGCAAGGGCGGTCAGCAGCAGCATTGCCGCGGCAAAAGCGATCAGACCATGTTTCATAGACGTCCTCCGGGTTTTCATAAAAAAGAGGGGGCATCCCCTCAGAGCTGAAAGTCCTCCGGGCTGTAAGTCTCCCGGATCGGCGCGGGAATTTTCGGTACGCGGAGCAGCGGGTCATACCGGAATGCGAAACAGGAATATCCCGGGGCGACCACGCCCCTTTTTCTGCAAAGCACGTTTTTGCCGTCGGAGGAGAGCCATCCCTCCGTGCAGTATTCGCAGCGGTGCTCAATGTTCCTGTCGAAAAACGTCCTCATCGATTCACCGGCCTTTCCGGGGTTTGGCCCCTGCTTTTTAACTGTCTCCATTATATCAGAGTACGGCCGGGATTTCCATGTCGTTTTTTTGAATATTTCGCCAGAAGAGAGACGAAGACGGGTTTTCCCGCCTCTCTTTCTGGTACGGCCGCCACGAGAAAGAGCGCCATCATGCACAGCAGGCTCACCGCCGCGGGCGCGGAGGCGGAGACGGCGGCCTCGGTTACCCCATCGAAAGAGACGGCGCTTTCGACCGCCTCCGGGAATATCCGAAGCAGGATCCAACAGAATGCCGCGGTCAGCGCCCCGTGGATCGGCCGGGAGAGCAGGAATTTTCCAAGCCGGATCCCGCTGCCTTCGAGAATGCCCGCCACCTGAAGGATGACGGAGATACCGGAGAAGGAGGCGATCCCGGCCGCCGCGAGGATACCTACCATTCCGCCGAGCTTGCCCGCCTCCGTGCAGCCGGAAGTGACCTCAAACAGCCCGTCGAAGAGCACACGGGAGACAGGGTATTTCAGAAAAAGGCCGGAGAGCGTGCCAGCATCGAAAAGCTCCGTCAGCGCGCAGGCGGCCGTGATGAACGCGCACATGGTGAAGCAGGCGTCCGCAGCGGCAATCACGGCATGCGTCGCGGAGGAGGCGGCGCTCCTGCCGGAGAACGGGCCCGTATCGGAAGTCCTCGCAGGCTTCTTCGCAAAGAGCGCGCCGAGGAGACCGATCACTACGGAGGAGGCAAGCTGGGAGATCCAGAGGAACGCCCCGGTGCGGACGCTGCCGAAGGCCGCCTGCCCGACGGCGAAGAGCAGGAAAGGAGGCCCCGCGTTGACGCAGAAGGTCAGCAGGCGCTCGGCAGTCTCCCGGTCGATCAGCCCGGATTTGTAGTAATCGCCGGCGCATTTCGCCGCGGAAGGGTAGCCGCCGATCAGCGAGGCGAGCAGGATGCCGCCGCAGTTCCCCGGCAGGCGGAAGAGCCTTGCCGGCAGGGAGAGCAATTTGGAGAAAAACGGGGCGGCCGGGCTCTCGCAGGCAAACACGCAGAGCGCCATAAAAGGAAATACGGCCGGAATCACCGTGCCCGCGCAGAGGGAGAGACCGTATTTCGCCCCGGCCGCGGCTTCCGAGGAATGCAGAATGAGCACGGATGCCGCCGCAACGGTGAGCACGGCGCAGAAAATGCTCCGGAACCAGCCTTTTTCTTTCATGGAAGGACCTCCTTTTTTGCCGGAACGCTTTGACAAAACGCCGCGTTTCCGCAGAAAAAGGTATGAGAAAGGCGGCGACTTTCATGCCTTGCCTTTTGATTTTATCCGGCTTATCTTGCCGCCGGAAACGTCCGGAACCGCAAAAAATTCCGTATAGCCAAAGCTATTCCGGATTCTCCGACGGAGAGGCGGTTTGAACGGAAAGAAAAGCCGGAGATCCGTTTTTAACAATCCCCGGCCTTTATGCTTTATATTTTTATCCCGTTAAACCGGAACGATTAAAACCATAAAAGCCGGGACTTCGTTTTCAGATACATTCCGGCCTTCCTGTTTAATATCTTCCGTCTCGTTTGGCCGGGACGGATCAGAAGCAAAGAAACACCGGAGGCCCGTTTTCAAAACAGGCTTCCGGTGGTTTTTTATTTACGCTTTTCCTGCCTTTTAAAGACCGGTTTGCCGTTCCGGAATTCGGTAGGGAATGTGTTTTTGTTTTCGCCCGGCGCTTTCGCAGGTTTCGGCGCTTTCGCGGGTCTCTGTGCACTCGCGGACCTTTGCGCCTTTGCGGGCTTCTGTACTTCCGTAAGATTCTGCGGACGTTCCGCGGTACTCCGGCCCGGATTTTTCGGACGCTTTTTGCGCACGGAATAGCCCATCTGGCCGAGTTTTTTGCCTTGGCTAAAATATTCCCCATGGGAGTAGAAGGCGATGCCGCACTTCCGCAGGTTCAGTTTTCCGTCGCTCTCGACGCAGGTGTCGTCCACATCGACGGCGACAATCTCTGCAAGAAACAGGTCGTGGGAACCGAGGTGCTTTACCTCGACGACCCGGCATTCGAGGGAGACGGGGCTCTCCTCAATCAGCGGCGGCGCAACCTGAGAGGCGGGGATCGGAGTCAGCCCGGCTTCGGCGAATTTATCGGTATCCTCACCGGAGCGGCAGCCGCAGAAATCCGCGGCGCGCACAAGCTCGGCGGTGGTGACGTTGATAACGAATTCACCGGATTCCTGAATCAAATGGTGGGAAAACCGCTCCGGCCGGATCGAGACATAAGTCATGGCCGGCGTGGAGCAGACGATGCCCGTCCAGGCGACCGTCAGCACATTCGGGTGTTCCATGGTGCCGCAGGTGACGAGAGCCGCGGGCGTAGGGGTCAGCAGGGTCGAGGGTTTCCAGACTTGTTTCGGCATAAATGATCCTCTTACTCAGTCGGTGATGCCGGCGATAGCGCCCACATCCGGCAGAATGTATTTGGGACGATAGGCGAACTGATCGACCGTCTCCATTGTGCTGACGCCGGAGAGGACGAGCACGGTATCCATCTCGCTCTCGATGCCGGCGATCATGTCCGTATCCATCCGGTCGCCGATGATGACGGCGTCCTCCTCCCGGCGGCCGAGCTTGTTGAGTCCGTGCCGCATCATCAGGGGGTTCGGCTTGCCGACGAAATAGGCCTGTTTCTGGGTGGTCAGCTCGATCGGCGCGATCAGGGCGCGGCAATCCGGAACGATGCCGTTCTCACTTGGCGCGGTGAGGTCGCTGTTGGTGCCGATGAGCTTCGCGCCCTTCTGCACAAGCCTGACGGCACGCTCGATCTTTTCGTAGTTGAGAGAGCGGGTCTCTCCAAAGACCACATAGTCCGGGTTGACGTCGTTCATGCTGAAGCCCGCCTCATAGAGCGCAAAGGTCAGGCCCGGCTCGCCGATCACATAGACGGAGCAGTGGTCGTGCTGGCTCTTGAGAAAGGCGGCCGTCGCGAGCGCGCTGGTATAAAAATGTTTCTCATCGACGCAAAGCCCCATCCGCTCCAGCTTCTGGGAAAGTTCCCTCGGGGAGCGTTCCGAGCTGTTGGTCAGAAACAAAAAGTCCTTTTTATTTGCCTGCAGCCACTCGACAAATTCCTTCACATGAGGAATGATGCGGTTGCCGTGATAGATGACGCCGTCCATATCGCTGATGAAAGCCTTTTTTGCCTGCAGCGCCGTAATATCCACTTCCATAATATCATCTCCTTATTTCGTTTTTTTTATTATCAGAGGAAACCGAAAAATCCGCGCGAAATGCGGGTTCTCCGGGTTTGCAAAATTTCCGTTTTCGTTATTCGGTGATGCCGGCGATGGCACCCACATCCGGCAGGATATACTTGGGGCGGTAGGCGAATTCGTTGACCGTCTCCATCGTGCTGACGCCGGAAAGGACGAGCACGGTATCCATCTCGCTCTCGATGCCGGCGATGATGTCCGTATCCATCCGGTCGCCGATGATGACGGCGTCCTCCTCCCGGCGGTCGAGCTTGTTGAGCGCGTGCCGCATCATCAGGGGGTTCGGCTTGCCGATGAAATAGGCCTGTTTCTGGGTGGTCAGCTCGATCGGCGCGATCAGGGCGCGGCAGGCGGGGACAAAGCCGTTCTCCGTCGGCGCGGTGAGGTCGCTGTTGGTGCCGATGAGCTTCGCGCCGTTCTGCACGAGCTTGACGGCGTGCTCAATTTTTTCGTAGTTGACGGATTTGGTCTCTCCGAACACCACATAATCCGGGTTCACGTCGTTCATGCTGAAGCCGGCTTCATAAAGCGCGAAGGTTAGGCCAGGCTCGCCGATCACATAGACGGAGCCATGGTCATGCTGGCTCTTGAGAAAGGCGGCCGTCGCGAGCGCGCTGGTGTAAAAGTGCTTCTCGTCGACGCGAAGCCCCATCCGCTCCAGCTTTTGAGAAAGCTCCCGAGGGGAGCGTTCCGAGCTGTTCGTCATGAATAAAAACTCTTTCTTGTTGGTTTGCAGCCACTCGACGAATTCCGCCACGTGCGGAATGATGCGGTTGCCGTGATAGATGACGCCGTCCATATCGATAATAAAAACTTTTTTTGCCTGCAGCGCCGTGATATCTACTTCCATGATATCATCTCCTTATTTTTCAATCTTTTCAATTATAATGGAAAAACGTAAAATCTACAATGAAATTTCTGTTAATTCTTTGTAAGACAAAATTCCCTCATCTTTTCGGTTTTGTTTCCTGATAACCGGCCTTTCGGCGGGCAAGCTAATTCCGGTGTTGAAAATGAAAAAAATCGGAAAACAATCTCTTATATTTTGCTCCGGCGCGGCGGGCTACTGCCTGCTGGAGCTCATCTGGCGCGGCAGGACGCATTGGAGCATGGCCGCGGCCGGCGGCATGTCGCTGCTTTTGCTGAACGGCCTGTTTCATAAACTCAGGGGATTTTCCCTGATGGCGCGGTCTGCGGCGGGCGGAGGCGTCATCACCGGCGTGGAGCTAGTGTTTGGGCTGATCTTTAACCGGATACTGCACCTGCACGTCTGGGATTATTCCGCCGTGCCCGGAAATTTTCTCGGCCAGATCTGTCCGCTTTATTCTTTCTTCTGGTGTCTGCTCTGCGTGCCGGTCGCCCTTTTGACGGAGCGCGCCACCCGCCGGAAAACCTTGCCGGGTGCATAATCGGTTCCGCCCCGGCAAAACTATGGATGAGGTGAAGATAGGATGAGCGAAAATAATGAGGCGGGAGATGTACCGCTCGGCCTCGGCATGGCTTTGGCACAGGATCAGAAGGCGCTCAAGCATTTCGCCTCCCTTTCTGATGCAGAACGGGAACGCATGATCACAATGGTCCACAGTATCGGCTCCAAACGGGAAATGCAGGATTTCGTTGCATCGATGCGGGACTCCGAAACTGGCCGAAAGGAAACCTTCTGACCAAAGCAAAAAAGAGCTTTCCCATCCGGGAAAGCTCTTTTCCTATATGTCAGGCAACCAACAGAAGTACCCAGTATTGGGAACCGCCGGACGACCCGGAAATAAGATAATATCCGGTGAAGTCCGCGCGGACCATGTTTGCATAATGGCCGGGGGAGCTCATCCAGGCGTCGAACACATCCTGCGCGGTGGAATAGTTGAGGGCGAGGTTTTCCCCAAAGGCCTGATAAGAGAGGCCGTAATCATCCATGACCGTATAACAGTTTCTGCCGTCGGGCCGCGTGTGGCTGAAAGACTGCTCGATCTCGGTCAGCCGCTCAAAGGCGGGATCCTCCAGATCCGTTACATATTCGAGCGCGGAGAGCCCGTTGCTCGTCCGCAGATCGTTGATCAGCGTGCCGAAATCCTTCGCATAGCCGTCGGCGTCGGCCGTTTCCCATTCAGAGGCGGAAGATGCCTCCGAAGCGGAAGACGCCTGTTCCGAAGTGCTGCTTTGGGCGGATTCCGATGCCGTAGATTCCACGGGTTCTGTGGCCTCTGCGGAAGAGCTTCCGGCGGCGGATTCCGCGGCGGAAAACTCCCCGGCGGATTCTTCCGGGGTGGAGGAAAGCTCTGTCTCTGCGGAGGAAGCGGAGGCCTCCGCCGTGCCGGAATCCGGCGTAATCACGACGTTTGCTTCCTCATCTTTTCCAAGCTCATCCAAGCCTTCCACGGTGGCTTTCCGGCTAAAGCAGCCGGAGAGCAGAACGCACAGAACCAGGATCAGCGCCGCGCACCGTCTCATCTTCCTCACCGCCTGCAGTTACAGATTTTTGATACGGCCATTGTATCATGTTTTGCCCCTTTTGTCATCAGAGAAGTGACGCCGGAAACGGTTTTCGCATAAGCTGAACTGACGGAAGGAGGAATTCCTGTGACAGAAACGGAAAAACTGCCGCGCTTTTTCCTCGGAGCCAATACGCCCCGGGGGTTTGTTTCCCGATTTGATCAGGTCCCGGATTATGAAAACGACCGGGCCTGTTATTTATTAAAAGGTGGACCGGGTTCCGGAAAATCCACATTTATGAAAGAGTTTGCTGCGGAGCTGGTTCGGAGAGGGGCAAGACCGGAGCTGATTTACTGCTCGTCGGATCTGCGCTCTCTGGACGGCGTTCTCGCGCCGGAGCTTGGAATCTCCATGCTGGACGCCACGCCGCCGCATGTGATGGAACCCCAGTATCCCGGCGCCTGCGAGACGCTGGTGCCGATCGGAAACTGTTGGGATGAACATATGCTCAAAGCATCCAGAGCGGAAATCATCGGCGAATTTCGGGCGTGCCATACGCTGCAGATGCGGGCAATCAACTATCTTGCGGCGGCCGGGGACCTGATGAACGAGGTCCTCACCATCGCAAACGCCTGTATTTCTCAGGAAAAAGTGCTTGCCTGTGCGGCGAGGATCTGCGCCGCGGAATTTTCACGCAAAAAACGTCCCGGCCCCGGCAAGGAGGAACAGCGCTTTCTCAGTGCCGTGACGGCGGACGGTGTCTGGTTCTGGAGCAGCACCGTGCGTCTGCTCTGCCGGAAAATCTATGTCATCGAGGATGACTGCGGCGCTGTTTCGAAGCTGTTTATGGCGGCCGTGCGCAGGCTTGCGCTGGATGCCGGCCAGAACATCATTTCCTGCCGCTGCACGCTCTTCCCGGACAGCAAATACGAACATATCCTGATCCCGGAGCTGGGGCTTGCCTTTTTGACGTCCAACAAACGCCATCAGCCGGAGGTCACGCCCTACCGCGTGATCCACGCGCGGCGCTTCACCAACAAAGAGCGCCTGGCCGCGCATAAATTCCGCATTCGTTTCACCCTGCGTGCCGCCACGGAGCTGGTCCGGGAAGCCGCCGCCTGCATGAAGGAGGCGCGGGATGAACACGACCGTCTGGAGCAGTATTATATTCCGGCCATGGATTTTGAAAAGGTCGGGCGACTGCTCAAAAAGGTCATTTCGAGCATCCCGGAATAATTTTTATCGGAATGAGAGAGACGGCGTACGCCGCCTCTTTTTTTCGGCTTTTTTTGCGATTTCCAGAAAGTAGGAACGGATTTGTCGTATAATGAACCGTGTCGGACCAATATTAACTTCAGAAAAAGGAATTGCATGCGGAGGATCTTATGTTTAAATTTACCGGATTCACCCAAAAAGCCAACAACGCCGTCAACGCGGCCATTGCGCAGGCATGTTCGCTGGGCCATACCTATGTGGGCAGCGAGCATCTGCTCTGCGGCCTTCTGCGTGAGGGCAGCATCATGGTCTACGCACAGGTGCGGAGAAGCGGCGCAAGCTGCGAGATCATCACCGCAAAGCTGCTGGAGACGGTCGGCCGCGGTTCCCGGACCGAGCTCTCCCCGGAGAATTTTACTCCGAAGGCGCGCCGTATTCTGGAGAACGCGCTGATGGAGGCAAAGCTCTCCGGCCTTTTGCAGGCGGATACGGAACAGATTCTTCTCTCCATTCTCAAGGAGCAGGATAGCTACGCCTTCCGTTTCCTGAAGCAGACCGACTGTGATTTGGAGGGGCTTTTACGGGAGCTCAGCGGCATCACGGCCGAGCTCACCGAATATCAGACCAAAAAGCAGCAGAAACAGACCCGCACGCCGAATCTCGACAAATTCGGACGGGATCTCACGCGGCTCGCGAAGGAGCGTCGGCTCGATCCGGTGATCGGCAGGGAAAAGGAGCTTGCCCGGGTGGTTCAGATCCTTGCCCGGCGGATCAAGAATAATCCCTGCCTGATCGGGGACGCCGGCGTCGGCAAGACCGCGATTGCGGAGGGGCTGGCGCAGAAGATCATCGCCGGCGACGTGCCGGAGGTGCTCCGCCAGAAACGGGTCATTGCGCTTGATCTGCCGCTGATGGTCGCGGGCGCGAAATACCGCGGCGATTTCGAGGAGCGCATGAAATCCGTCATGGATGAGGTCTCCCATTCGGGGAATGTCATCATTTTCATCGACGAAATTCATACCCTGATCGGAACCGGAGCGGCCGAGGGGGCGGTGGATGCCTCCAATCTGCTCAAACCGCAGCTTGCCCGCGGGGAATTTCAGCTGATCGGCGCCACCACCACGGAGGAATACCGCCGTTTCATTGAAAAGGATCAGGCGCTTGAGCGGCGCTTTCAAAGTGTGATGGTGCCGGAGCCGGACGAGGCGGCGGCGATCTCCATTCTCAACGGGTTAAAGGAACGGTATGAAACCTTCCATCATGTCTGTGTCACCAAGGAGGCGGTGGAGGCTGCGGTGCGGCTCTCCATCCGATATCTGCCGGAGCATCGCCTCCCGGATAAGGCCATCGACCTGATGGACGAGGCCTGTTCCCGCGCGGGGATGAAACCCTGCCGTGAGGAGACCGGCTGCCTGCCGGAAGTGACGGCGGAGGACATCGCGGCGGTTCTTTCTCTGAGCACGGGAATCGACGCCGGCCGCTTCACCGAGGACGAAAGCGCCATGCTCATGCGGCTGGAGGAGACAATTCACCGCCGCGTTGCGGGGCAGGAGAAAGCCGTCTCCGCCGTGGCAAGGGCCATCCGCAGGAACCGCGCGGGCCTGCGCGAACCGAAGCGTCCGATCGGGTCCTTTCTCTTCGTCGGGCCGGCCGGCGTCGGTAAGACGGAGCTGACGAAGGCGCTCGCGGAGGCGCTTTTCGGGACGGAGGAATCGCTGATTTCGCTCGACATGACGGAATATGCGGAACCGGGCTCGGTGGCGAAGCTGATCGGCTCGCCGCCGGGATACGTCGGCTACGACGATGCCGGCGGCCTGACGGAGAAAATCCGGCGGCGGCCCTATTCGGTCGTCCTGTTCGACGAGATCGAAAAGGCGCATCCGGACGTGCTCAATCTGCTGCTGCAGCTGCTCGATGAGGGGCGCCTGACCGATTCCCACGGAAGGAAGGTGGATTTCCGCAACTGCGTGATTATCCTGACCTCCAATGTCGGCGCGAAGGCGATCCTTAATTCCGGCCCCATGGGCTTTTCCGTGACGAATAAGGCCGGCACCGTGCCGGATGCCGTAAGACCGGCCGTGATGGCCGAGCTCAGGGCCGCGTTTCGTCCGGAGTTCCTCAACCGCCTCGACGAGGTGGTACCATTTGACAAACTCGGCTACCGCGTCGCGGAGCAGATCGCCCACAAGATGCTCTCCGGACTCCGGGAGCGCCTGTCCGCTTCCGGTATCGAGGCCTCTTTTTCGCCCAATCTTGTCGAGGCGATGGCGAAGCTCTGCTCGGAGAAGGAAAACGGCGCCCGCCCGATGAAAAAATTTCTGCGCGACAACGTGGAGGATCCGCTCTCGGAACAGATCCTTTCCGGAGGGCTTTGCCGCGGCGACCGGGTCTTCTGCGATTGGGACGGGGCGCTCTCCTGCAGCAAAATCGACGAAGATTTTGCCGGGGTTTCACCTTGACAATTGCCCTTTCTTCGTGCATAATATACGGGAAACCGCGGATATAGTTCATTGGTAGAACACCGGCTTCCCAAGCCGGATAGGCGGGTTCGATTCCCGTTATCCGCTCCAGTAAGCTGAGCCAAACGTCGCTTGATGATGCGATGTTTGGCTTTTTTTCTTTTTAGGTGGCGCCGGAAGCAACACTGCTTTTTGAATGGCTTTTCCGCGGGATTTCAGGCTTCTTTCGTTATTTTCGGACGCCGTTGCCGACGATTCTTTATAGGGCCGAAGCGGAGTACCGGCTTCCACATTCCTTACTTCGTGGGGAGCCGTTTTTGTGTTCCGCAAGAAGTGTAGACAAAGTAGGTTACAGGAGCGGCGGTTTCCCGTACCTGCAAACTTTCCATGCCGCCCATATGAAAAAGTAGGCCGACCTCCGCACCATAGGTCTCTTTCGGCAGCCGGATGAAATAAAATTTTCCGATTCGTTCCGCGCTTTTGCAGGATGAAATTCTCACTGCGGCGGGATTTTCCGCCTCTTTTCCGCACAGATGGTCTCCCCAAAATACACCAACGTTTTGGCCGGCGGAGGTTTGACAACGGGGCACATATCCTGTAAAATGGAACTGCGTTTGGGAGTATCTGCATACCCCGGAAAGGAGAGCCATGAAAAAACGTTTTTTCGCTCTGTACGAGACTCTGATACTGCTCCTGGCCGGCGCGATGAACACTTATGCGGCGCCGCTCAACCCCGAGACCGGCGGTGACCGCACCCTGCTGTTTATTGTCATCGGCGTCGCGGTTTTTTCCGCGCTCGGCATTCTCGTTTTTGTTCTTATGGGAAAGAAGCGCTGATCGGTTCCGAAAAATCCGGCGGCGTTTTCCGCTGCTCCTACATACTTTCAAAAAAAGGACCCCTGCTTTTTTGGCGGAGGTCCTCTTCATTTGGGATTTTTTGCGCCGGGGAACGTGGGGAAAATCTTTGTGCCAGTGAATGAAGTACGGGGGAGGCCAATCTCGGGAATCCTCCGCAAAGCTGTACGAAAGAATCCCCTTTTCCTTGTTTTTAAAAATTCGGGAGGACGGCAAACTATTCCGGCACGGGGAACAATTCATTTTGTTCACGGCAGGCCTCCGCGGCCGCCAACAGGGCCAGCTGGTCGCCGACCGAGACGAGGACGGCCGCCAGATAGGCTTCCGCTTCTACCGAAAGGTTCTGATGCAGGAAGATGGCCAGCGCCGTCGCCGCCGCCGCAGTTTCACAGGGATTCATAAGCATCACCGCAAAAAGCTATGCACCGAAAGCGGAAATTATCTTTTCCTGCGGGGTCGATTTTATAAATAAGGGAAGCGCGGGCGGCGCTTCCCCTTTTTGTTTTCTTGCGGAAGAATTCGTAGGCTTCCAGACAGACCATTTTGGCGACCCGCCGGAAGCTCAGAGCGACGAGAAAGATTCATAGGTCTCCGGGCAGACTTCCCGGATCTTTTCCTCAAGGGCAAAAAAATCCTCCATGCCTTCCGGCTTCTGATGCGGGTTGCGCAGCAGGGCGGCAGGGTGGAAGGTACCCATCACGAGTCGGCCATCGACCTCTTTCCATTGCCCGTGTTCCTTTGTGACGCGAAAATCCGGCCCGATGAAGCGAAACGCCGCAATCCTGCCAAGGCAGACGATCAGCTTCGGGTCGATCAGGCGGATCTGTTCTCTCAGCCACGCGCGGCAGGCCTGAACTTCCTCCTCCTCCGGGTCGCGGTTTTTCGGCGGGCGGCATTTGACCATATTCGCTATGTAAATATTTTTATCCCGCGAAAGGTCCACCGCCTCCAGCATCTTATCCAGAAGCATGCCGCCCCGCCCAACGAAGGGCTGGCCGGTCAGGTCTTCCTGCTCGCCGGGGCCCTCGCCGATAAACATCACCCTTGCGTCCGGGTTCCCCGTGCCGAAGACCACGTTGTTCCTGGTTTCGCACAGGCCGCACTTCCGGCAGTCGAGGCATTCCCGGCGCAGCGTGTCCAGTTCACTCATTTTGTGATTCCTTTCTTTTTTCATACCGCCCTGTCGCCCCTAAAGAGGCTGCGAGTCGCCTCTAAAGAGGCTGCGAGTTTTCTCGACGGCCAAAAGCAGGCCGTCGGTGTGCTTTGCGCACGCGAAAACTTCCGAATATGGCCCCTGAGGGATTATGTATTGGCAAACAAGAGATTATCCCTGCGAGCTGAAATCGTATTCCGGGGCGGCATCCTTTTCATCCCGGCGGGCGTCCACGATCACGGCGGTGGTGGCGGTGCCTCCTGCCGCGTTGGATTCGTCGGTGTCGATATGGATGGCGAGTCCCGCGCTTGTGCTGACGCGGATGATGACGCCATCAAAGGTCAGGGGACGGGTCGGGCTCTCCACGCGGATGGAGACCAGCTCATTGTTTTTGCGGCCGAAATGTTCCGCATCCGCCGGCGTCATGTGAATATGCCGCTGCATGATGATGACGCCTTCTTTGAGTTCAATCTCGCCGCAGGGCCCGATGATTTTACAAGGGGCGCTGCCTTCGAGGTCTCCGGAGAGGCGTACCGGCGGATCGAGGCCGACGGCGCGGGCATCGGAGATGGAGAGCTCCACCTGGGTCTGGCTGCGGGCCGGGCCGACGATGGTAAGGCCGGTAAGCGTACGCTTCGGCCCGACGACGTCGACTTTTTCATAGCACGCAAACTGTCCCGGCTGGGAGAGAGCTCGTTTGCTGTGGAGTGCATCTTCGGAGCTGCCAAAAAGGACTTTCAGATGCTCCTTCGAAAGATGAACATGGCGGACGGATGTTTCAAGCAGAATCGGTTCGGATACGGACATCATTCATAGCCTCCTGATTTCCATTCTTCTTTCATCTTATCCCGATTTGAAAAGATAATCAAGAGAAATCTGAATTTCTAGAAATGGCAACTTTCATGCAACCAGAATATATTCTTTTTTAGCGTAGCCGATGGTGCCGCCGTAATTGACGAGATACCAGCCGTTCCATTCCCCGAGAACCGTGAGCACGGCGCCGTTCGGAGCAAGAATCAGCACGGGGGCGCTCAGATTAGGCTTGCTGCGGATATTGAGGTTGCCGCTTTGCAGTTTCACCCGGCCGGTGCGCTCCGGCTGCGGAGAGATCAGCGGGATGCCGAAATATTCCGTCAGCGACAGAGCAAGATTTTCCGCGATCTCCGGAAGGTTTCCGGTGATCCATGCCGCATCCTGCGCGTTGTCGTGATAACCAAGCTCCAACAGGTTGGCGGGCGCCCTTGTTTTGGTCACTTCGCCGAGGTTGGTGGTAGGCATGGTCTTCACCTGATCGGGCAGGGGATAGACGGTGCGCAGGTTTTGGGCAAAGATCTCAGCCATCCGTTTCCCTCTGGTGCTGCCCGGTGCATAGAACACGATAATGCCGCGGCTTGTGCCGTATTTGCCTTCCGGCGCGGCGTTGGAGTGAAGCGCGATATGCAGGTCGTAGGTTCCCTCGTTGGAGGCGCGCAGGGAGGATCCCGCGGTCATCTCGGGCGTGTTGCGGACATAGCGGATACCGGAGGAACGCAGCCACGGCACCAGATTGTCGGCCAGTTTGTTCATCCAATATTCCTCCGTGCCGCCGGTGACATATTGGTTGGCTTCCTGCGTGGAGGGGCTTAAGTAGATGATGGGCATAAAAATACCTCCTTTTTCTCGGTTCATTCTATGAAGCAAAAAGACGAATCGTGCCGTGCATTAGAAAAATCATTGTATTCTTTAAGTCCGGTGGTATAATGTTCTTTAATATATTTTTTTGGATTTGGGGTGAAAAAATGGAAATCCGTATCGAAAGAGCGGCAAAACTGAAAGAAAAACCCGATCAGAAAGCCCTCGGTTTCGGAAAATATTTTACCGATCACATGTTTTTGTATGATTGGGATCAGGATATTGGCTGGCATGACGCCCGAATTGTACCCTATGCGCCGATCCCGATGGATCCGGCATGCATGGTGCTTCATTATGCTCAGGAGACGTTCGAGGGGCTGAAAGCCTATCGGGATACGGAGAATCACATCCGCCTGTTTCGCCCGGAAATGAATGCGAAGCGTATGTGGAATTCCAACGACCGCCTCTGCATGGCGCAGGTTCCGATCGACGATTTTGTACAGGCCGTCGAGGAACTCGTGAAAGTCGAAAAAGATTGGGTTCCGTCCGAGCCGAATACCTCTCTTTACATTCGCCCGTTCATCTTTGCAACGGAGAGCTGCGTCGGCGTCCATCCGGCAAAAAGCTATGAATTCATCATCGTGCTCAGCCCGGTCGGCGCTTATTACGAAACCGGACTTGCGCCGGTTAAAATTTATGTGGAGGACGAGTATGTCCGCGCGGTCCGCGGCGGCACAGGCTTCACCAAATGCGGCGGCAACTATGCGGGCTCCCTTGCCGCGCAGAGAAAGGCCGAGGCGCTTGGCTACCATCAGGTTCTCTGGCTCGACGGCGTCAACAGAAAGTATGTCGAGGAAGTCGGCGCCATGAATATGATGTTCAAAATCGACGGCGAGATCTGGACCGCTCCGTGTGAGGGCTCCGTTTTGCCGGGCATCACGCGCGATTCTTGCATCCGGCTGCTGAAGAAATGGGGCTACACCGTCCGCGAAGAGAACCTGGCCATCGACGATCTGATGGCTGCTTCTGCCGCCGGAAAACTGGAGGAGGCCTTTGGCACCGGCACTGCGGCGGTCATCTCTCCGGTCGGCGAGCTGTACTACAAAGGGCAGAAGGCCGTCGTCAACAACGGTGAGATCGGCGGGCTTACCCAGAAGCTCTACGATACCCTCACCGGGATTCAGTGGGGCCGCCTTGAGGATCCGTTCGGCTGGAGCCGCGTGATTGCATAATCCGGGTCATTTTCTGCCGGCGGGTTTGACGACCTGCCGGCTTTTTTTGAAGTTTTACGAAAGGCCCGGGCCGTGCGGGAGGATGAATTTCCCGGTTTCAACGCCGGGCATCGGCGAAAAGAGCGGCGGAAAAAAATTCGATTTTGAACGTCGGAATTTCCTTCGGAGGGCGTTATATTTTTACATTTATAAATTAAAATGATATAGAAAAGAAAGAATATTTCTGTTATAATTAAATAAATAAATTTACGGGATCATGCGGATACGCATTCTTTCCGAAAGGGAGAAGAGAAAACGGAACAAATTGTCGATATCGACCGGATGGAGCATGCGGTGGAGTTGTTTGGCAGCTTCGACGAAAATGTCCGGCTGCTGGAGAAAGAATATAACGTCGTGATTGTCTGCCGGGGCACGCAGGTCAAGGTGACCGGCGAGCCGGAGAATGTCGCTCCCGCCGTCCGCGCCGTGCAGGGGCTGCTTTCTCTGATTGAGCAGGGCGAGCAGCTGACCGATCAGAACATCCGCTACGTCATGACGCTTGTTTCGGAGGGCAGGGAGGAGAAGATCCGGGAGTTTTCCGGGGACTGCATCTGCATCACGGCAAAGGGCCGGCCGATCAAGGCAAAGACGCTTGCGCAGAAGGCCTATGTCGATACCATCCGTAAAAACACGATCACGATGGCCGTCGGGCCGGCCGGCACAGGAAAAACGTATCTCGCTGTGGCCATGGCGGTCCGCGCATTCCGGGGGCAGGAGGTCAACCGCATTATCCTGACGCGCCCCGCGGTGGAGGCCGGAGAGAAGCTCGGTTTCCTTCCGGGCGACCTGCAAAATAAAGTCGACCCTTATCTGCGGCCGCTTTACGACGCCCTGTTTGAGATGGTGGGGCCGGAGAATTACCAGAGGTTTGTGGAGAAGGGCAACATCGAAGTCGCGCCGCTCGCATATATGCGCGGCCGCACCTTGGACGACTCCTTCATCATCCTCGACGAGGCCCAGAATACCACGCCCGAGCAGATGAAGATGTTTCTGACGCGCCTTGGATACAACTCTAAGATCGTCGTCAACGGCGACATCACGCAGATCGACCTGCCGGCCATCAAGCGCAGCGGCCTGATTGAGGCGATCAAGGTGCTCAAGGGTGTCGAGGACATCGGATTTATCAGATTCACCGAGCGGGACGTCGTGCGCCACCGGCTCGTACAGAATATCATCAAGGCTTACGAGAAGTATGACGAAGGGAGAAATAAAGAGAATGGCACTCGCAAAAGTTATCATCTCAAATCGGCAGAAGGAAGTTAAAATCCCAACCGGAATACGGTTACTGATCCGGCGCTGCTGTGAGGCCACTCTCCAGACCGAGGGTTTCCCGGAGACGGCGGAGATCAGCCTCAGCTTTGTCTCGAAGGAGGAGATCCGGCAGCTCAACGCGGAATTCCGCAGGGTGGATGCCGTCACGGATGTGCTCTCCTTCCCGCTCGGCGAGAACGGAAACTATGACCATAACCCGGAAACCGGCGCCCTGATGCTCGGCGACGTCGTCCTCTGCATGCAGAAGGCCGAGGAGCAAGCCGAGCTTTACGGCCATTCTCTTCAGCGCGAGGTGGCCTATCTGACCGTCCACTCCTTGCTGCATCTGCTGGGATACGACCATGTGGACGGCGGGTTGGAGCAGGTTCGCATGAGGGAGCGCGAAGAGACCGTTCTTGCGAAGCTCGGCCTTCAGCGGGACGCCTCCTATGTGGATGTGGAGGAAGAATAAGCCGCCGCATCACCGGGGAACATGAGGCCGGAAGGATTTTTCGGCAAAGAAAGGAATTTTTCATCGGATGGAAGAAACCAAAGGCGCATTTATCGCCATCGTCGGCCGGCCGAATGTCGGAAAAAGCTCTTTACTGAATGCGTTTCTCGGCGAAAAGGTTGCCGCCGTTTCGGCAAAGCCCCAGACGACCCGCACGCGGATCACCGGCGTTCTCACCAAAGGCCCGCTGCAGCTCGTCTTTCTGGATACACCCGGCCTGCACCAGCCGCGCAGCAAGCTCGCCGAATACATGGTGAAACAGATCGGCGAATCCGTGGCGGATGTGGATCTCGCGGTTCTGGTGACGGAGCCGCTGGGGGAGATCGCCAAGGCGGAACTTGACCTGATGCAGCGTTTCAGGGATCAGGGACTGCCGGCCATTCTCTGCATCAACAAGATCGATCTCCTGCAAAACAAAGAGGCCATGCTCGCAAAGATCGCCGCCTTTTCTCAGGAATTCGACTTCGATCAGGTGGTTCCGGTCTCCGCGCTGACAGGCGACGGTCTCGACATTTTGCTTGAGGAAATCAGCAAGTATGCGGAGCCCGGCCCGCATTTCTTTGAGGACGACATCCTTACCGACATGCCGGAGAAGGCCGTCGCGGCGGAGCTGATCCGCGAGAAGCTGCTGACCGATCTCTCCGACGAGGTGCCGCATGGCATCGCGGTCGGCATCGAGAGCATGAAGGAGCGGGAGGACAAGGAGCTCATTGATATCGAGGCCACGATTTATTGCGAAAAGGACAGCCACAAAGGCATCATCATTGGCAAAAAGGGCGCCATGCTCAAAAAGATCGGCATCGAGGCCCGCGAGGAACTGGAACGTTTTCTTGCCTGCAAGGTCAACCTTCAGCTTTGGGTAAAGGTGAAGGAGGACTGGCGCAACCGCGAGGGCCTGCTGCGCAATTTCGGGTTCACGGAGAAATAGCATATGATCCGGAGTGCCGGATCATATGCTGCGAGTTTTGCATTTCCGGGCCGAAAAGCACGGCCCGGATTCCGCCTTCGACGGAACCATGCAAAACATCGTCATAACCCAATCCGGAGTGCCGATAAAAGTGCTGCAGTTTTGCTTTTCCGGGCCGAAAAGCACGGCCCGGATTCCGCCTTCGACGGAACCATGCAAAAC
>ERZ795053.351-NODE-351-length-57782-cov-6.933878_pt1 | contig 57782 bp, 47 predicted proteins | sample MGYA00375137_ERZ795053 | MGnify/ENA primary metagenome ERZ795053 (study PRJEB30182, sample SAMN05720284) | activated sludge metagenome | isolation source: Anaerobic digester | place: Hong Kong | collected 2014-12-17 ...
CAATTTTACTGTTAGTGGTTCTGATGTTCCCTGCCTCACTGAATGGACAGAGGAAGAAAAGAGAGTCGTCACAGGAACAGGATAAAAAAGAAAACAGCTTGTCTGCATCAACATTCAGAGGATTATCCTTCCGAAGCATTGGACCGGCCTGGGCCTCAGGAAGGATCTCGGATTTTGCAGTCAATCCACAGAATCATTCAGAGATTTATGTTGGCGTTGCAGCAGGCAATATCTGGAAAACCACCAACAATGGCACCACCTGGTCTCCGATCTTCGACTCATATGGTGCTTATGCCATCGGATGCCTGGCATTGGATCCTGATAATCCGTGGGTGATATGGGCAGGTACCGGTGAAAACAACCACCAGCGGCAGCTTGGTTATGGTGACGGTGTATATAAATCCGAGGATGGTGGAGCAAGCTGGAAGAATATGGGTTTAAAGGAGTCAAGGCAGATCGGGATGATAGCAATAGATCCCCGAAACTCCGATGTTGTTTATGTCGCTGCTGAAGGTTCAATCTGGGGACCGGGAGGAGAGCGGGGTCTTTACAAGACTACCGACGGAGGCAAAACATGGAACAAGGTTCTCGATATAAGCGAAAACACCGGAGTAAACAATGTAATCATGGATCCGCGTAATCCGGATGTATTGTATGCAACATCTGAACAAAGGAGAAGACATGTATATACAAAGATAGGAGGCGGACCTGAATCGGCCGTTTACAAATCGAAAGACGGGGGCAAAACCTGGGACAAGATCATGAAAGGACTACCTTCAGGCGATATCGGGGGGATGGGTATTGCCATATCACCTGTCAATCCGGATATCCTTTACCTGATTGTTGAGGCAGCCGGCGAAGGAAGCGGCTTCTTCAGATCAATGAACAGGGGAGCTTCATGGGAGAAGATGAGTTCCCATGCTTCAAGCGGTCAGTACTACAATGAAATTTACTGCGACCCGAAAAATGTCGACAAGGTCTACAGCATGGAGACAGTGTCGCAGGTAACTCTCGACGGAGGTAAAACCTGGAATTCAGTCGGAAATAACCAGAGGCATGTTGACGACCATGCCCTGTGGATAGATCCTGACAACACAGACCATTTATATATAGGAGGAGACGGAGGCATATATGAAACTTACGACGGAGGAAGAAATTATATTTTCAAGTCAAACCTTCCCGTCACCCAGTTCTACAGGGTCAATGTCGATAATGCCATGCCATTCTACAACGTTTACGGGGGAACTCAGGACAACAATTCCATGGGGGGCCCTTCGCGTAATATAAACCGCGACGGTGTGGTAAACGACGACTGGTTCGTCACCATGGGCGGTGATGGTTTCTGGGTGGCTATTGATCCGGGGGATGAAAATATAGTATATACAGAATACCAGTACGGCAATGCCTTCAGGTACGACAAGAGAAGTCAGGAGACAGTAAGCATAAAACCCTTGCCTCCAAAAGGTGAAAAAACTTACCGGTGGTACTGGGATACACCTCTTATTATAAGCCCACATAAGAATGAGAGGATCTACATGGCTGCCAACAAGGTTTTCAGAAGTGAAGACCGCGGCGACAGCTGGAAAGAGATATCCGGTGATATTACACGTAATGAAGACAGGAACCAGTTCAAGGTGATGGGTAAACACTGGCCAGCCGATGCGGTTATGAAGGACGTCTCAACATCGCTGTGGGGACTGGTGGTCTCCCTTGCAGAATCGAAGGTTAAAGAAGATCTGATCTACGCAGGCACCGACGATGGAGTCATCGCCGTAACGGAAGACGGCGGAAAGAACTGGACAAGAATAACATCTTTCCCCGGAGTGCCCGAATATACCTACGTAAGCGATGTCCTTCCTGACAAATTCAACGAAAACATCGTTTACGTCACTTTCAATAACATGCTTCAGGATGATTTTAAACCATATATCCTGAAAAGCACCGACAAAGGGAAAACATGGACAATGATCACAGACAAACTTCCCGAAAACGGGTCGATACATACAATTGAACAGGATCCTGTTAATCCAAAACTCCTTTTTGCCGGTTCTGAATTTTCCTTCTTCTTCTCCATCGACGGGGGTAATGAATGGATAGAATTCAAATCAGGGCTTCCCACTTCAGCAGTAAGGGACATTGCAATACAGGAACGTGAGACCGACCTCGTCATTTGTACTTTCGGGAGAGGTTTTTATATCCTCGACGACTATTCCCCTCTGAGAAACTTCACAAAGGACATACTTGACAATGAAGGATATATCTTCCCGGTAAAGACTGCAAAAATGTTCGTTGAGTCTGAAGGCTTCGACAATCAGGGATCAATGTACTTTAAAGCAAAGAATCCTCCTTACGGGGCAAATATCTATTATTATGTCAAGGAAGTTCCCGAAACCGCAAAAGCTATCAGACAGAAAAAAGAAAAAGAGCTTTTTGAAAAAGGAGAAAGGATCCCCCAGCCCACTTATGAGGAGCTTCAGACTGAAGAAAAAGAAATCAGACCTTATTTAATTTTCACAATAACAGACGAAAACAACAATATTGTCAGGCAAATTTTCAAATCGGCATCGAAGGGCATTAACAGCGTTAACTGGAATTATACATATTCAGGCTTCTCACCTGTCAGCACCACAAAGTTTGACCCTCTGGGATCAGCCAGAAACGGCATAATGGCAATGCCGGGAACCTATAAAATATCCATGGCCATGTACGCAAAAGGCGAGACAAAGGAACTGGCTGCCCCGGTGGCTTTTGTATGCGAACCACTTGATATTGTAACACTTCCATCAACCGACAATAAGGCAAAACTCGCCTGGTTAAAAGAAGCCTCAGATTATGCACAAACGGTATACGGAACACTTAACTATGCAGGTGAGCTTCTGAACAGGACAAATGCCGTTGCCCAGGCTCTTCATAACACACCTGCATCGACCGAAGAAATGAAAAAAGAGGCAGCCAGGATTATCGCTGAACTTGAAAACATTAATTATATTTTCAGAGGACCTTCAGCGAAGGCCAGTTCAGAGGAGATACCGCCAGTCGATGTGCCGTTGTCACACAGGCTGAGTAAGATCGCCATTTCCAGTTACAGTCTGAGCGGTAATATCCCCCAGATTGCGAAAGATCAGCTCTCTATCCTGAAATCAGAATTTCCACCAGTGCTTGAAAGAGCCCGGAAAGCAGGGGAAGATCTTGAGAAACTGGAAAAACAGCTCGATGCAATTAAAGCACCGTGGACACCGGGAAGGGTACCCGGGTTGTGAGGGAGAGAGGGCGTGAGGGCGTGAGGGCGAGAGGGAGAGAGAGGGAGTGTGTGTGAGTGAGAGAGTGAGGGTGATAGGTATCTGGATGATGAGGTAGCTTCGTCACGATTGCCCATGACTCGCAATAACAGTTGAAATGGATAAACTCCCCTTCATGAAGAGCCACTCCCGCTTCAGGCGGCAGGTTGGAATGGGTTTTCTGAATAAAACATAAATTAAATTGAATATGAAAAAGAACTTATTGATCTTAATGTTGCTGACAATTACCGGCAGCATATTTTCACAGCAGCAGATGAAACCTGAAGAAACGGAAGACTGGTCAAAACAGCCCCCGGTTGTAAGACCCGGCAAGACCGCGGAAGCTCCTTCAGACGCGATTATTCTCTTCAGAGGAGCCGGCGATGCCGTAAACTGGGTTCATGCAAACCTGGAATCTATAAAATGGACCGTTGATTCAGTAATGACTGTAAAACCAAGAACGGGAGGTATTCAAACCGTGAGGTCTTTCGGCGACTGCCAGCTGCACATTGAATGGAGAACTCCCACGGAGGTCACAGGAACCGGGCAGGGAAGATCAAACAGCGGTGTATTTTTTATGGGCAAATATGAACTCCAGGTTCTCGATTCATACAATAACGAGACATATTATAACGGGCAGGCCGGATCGATTTATAAACAGCACATCCCCCTTGTAAATGCTTCAAGAAAGCCGGGAGAATGGCAAAGCTACGACGTAATCTTTACCGCACCCCGTTTTAATCCTGAAGGAAATGTGCTCAGCCCGGCATATATGACGGTGTTCCATAACGGAGTGCTGATCCAGAATCATGCAAGGCTGAGAGGCCCTACCGAATATATAGGGATCCCGGTTTACAAGGCTCATGCCGATAAGCTTCCGATTAGCCTTCAGGACCATGGTAACCCGGTGTCGTTCAGGAATATATGGATAAGGGAACTGTAAAGGAAGTTACTGGTTACTGGTTACTAGTTGCTAGTTGCTAGTTGCTAGTTGCTAGTTGCTAGTTGCCAGTTACGGGTTACTGGTATGCTGAATTTTACAGTTCTATATAACCAGCAACCAGCAACTTGCAACGTACAACCTTCAACATATGATTTTATTAATTTCTAATAATTATACACATGGGACGTCCAGTAACACTATTCACAGGCCAGTGGGCTGATCTCCCGCTGGAAAAAGTTTGCCGAAAGGCAAAAGAATTCGGATATGATGGTCTTGAGCTTGCATGCTGGGGAGATCATTTTGAAGTCGACAAAGCCACTGAGGCTTACTGCCGGGCAAAACGCAAACTGCTCGACAAATACGGACTGAAGATTTATGCTATTTCGAGTCATCTGGTCGGGCAGGCTGTCGCTGACCGTATCGATGAACGCCACAAAGGAATACTTCCTGCCTATATATGGGGTGACGGAGACCCTGAAGGTGTCAGAAAAAGGGCAGCAGAAGAGATGATAAAAACAGGTGAAGCAGCTAAAAGGCTTGGTGTTTCAATTGTCAACGGATTCACGGGAAGTCCGATCTGGCATCTCGCATATTCCTTTCCCCCTAACCTGCCTGAGATGATCGACAACGGATTTAAAGAGTTTGCGCAACGATGGAAACCCATCCTGGACACGTATAAGAAACTTGGAATTAAATTTGGTCTGGAGGTCCATCCCACAGAAATTGCGTTCGACATAGCCTCTGCTTCAAGAGCCATCAGTGCACTGAACAATCACCCTGCCTTCGGTTTCAACTACGATCCATCACATTTCGGTTATCAGGGCGTGGATTATATTAAGTTCATCCTCACCTTTGCCGACCGTATCTTCCATGTTCATATCAAGGATGCAGGATGGTCAGACATCCCGACTGATGCAGGTGTCTTCGGCGGGCATACCGAATTTGGCACACAGGGACGATACTGGGATTTCCGTAGCCCCGGGCGTGGAAACATTAACTTTGAAGAGATAATCAGAGCCCTTAACCGTATTGGTTACAAAGGTCCCTTATCAGTGGAATGGGAAGACAGCGGAATGGATCGCGAGCATGGTGCTGCTGAAGCCTGTGCCTATGTAAGATCTGTCGATTTCCCCCCTTCTGACATTGCCTTCGATGCAGCATTCGAAAAATAATATTGATATCCGTAAAATAATCAACCAATAAACCAAACCTTTCAATGGATACCACAATCAATAAAACCCGTTTGTTCAACGCTAGCTGCGTTGCGCTGGTAGTCACCGCTCTGGCTTTTGCCACAAGAGGCTCATTTGTGGAAGCCTGGGCTGTTGAATTCGGTCTCACTCATACACAGGTGGGATGGATAGTCGGGACAGCCTTCTGGGGCTTCACCCTTGCCATGGTCTTCGGAGGTCCCCTTGTCGACATAATAGGTCTTGGCCGGATCCTGGCAATTGCGTTCCTGTGCCATGTGGCAGGTATTGTATTGACAATAGTTGCTACAGGATTCTGGACACTTTTCATTTCGACTCTCTTTATCGGGATAGCAAACGGCAGTGTGGAGGCTGCCTGCAATCCCCTGATAACGAGCATGTATACCGAGGAAAAAACCCGGAGGCTTAACAGGTTCCATGCCTGGTTCCCGACAGGGATAGTCATTGGAGGACTGATAGTATATCTCTTCAACAACATTGGACTTGAAAATTGGCGATATTCGATGGCTATCATGCTGTTGCCGACGTTTATCTACGGCTATATGTTCCTTAACAAGAAATTTCCGCAGACTGAACGTGTCACCTCAGGTTTCTCATACAGTGACATGCTCAAGTCGTGCGTAAGTCCTCTGTTCATCTTTATGGCACTCTGCATGATCCTCACCGCGGCAACGGAGCTTGGTACCAACCAGTGGATAGCAGCACTGCTGGCAAACGTCTCCGACAATCCTATCCTTCTCCTTGTATGGATCTCGGGGATCATGGCACTGGCCCGCCAGTTCGGAGGAACATTCGTACATAATACCCGTCCCACAGTGATATTGCTTGCTTCTTCGGTTCTTGCCTTCGCCGGACTTATACTGATGGGCTACACAAAAGGAGCAATGGTATTTGCAGCTGCAGGTATCTTTGCTCTGGGAATTGCCTTTTACTGGCCAACCATGCTCGGTTTCGTGTCAGAGAATATACCTCAGAGCGGTGCACTGGGATTAGCCATCATGGGTGGTATAGGTTTCCTTGGCGGTGCGATAGCACAACCTTCACTGGGAGCTATCTTTGATGCCCAGACCGCAGCTTCCATACCTGCCGGACAGGCACTTGAAGTATTGAAAAATGCAGCTGCGGGAACCACTGAAGCAGCAGAATGGGCAAAAGCCCTCCTGCAGGGAGGCGCCAACACCTTAAAATATGTTGCTATTGTCCCGGCCATCCTGATAGCTGCTTTCTCATGGCTGCATTTCAGGAAGAAATAAATATCCTCTTTCATGTAAAAGAGTTATAAGAAAAGAGTTAGTGTATCCCGATTTTCAGGAGAATCACTTTTAAAATCATTAATCAACATAAGCCGAATAATATGGAAAAAATTAAAATGGGAATGATCGGAGGCGGCATAGGAGCCTTTATAGGAGATGCACATCGTCGCGCCTCACGAATCTGTAACGACTACGAGCTTGTCGGGGGAATTTTCGACGCCGACTACGGAAAGAGCAGGGAATTTGCCGTATCGGAGGGAATCAACCTCACACGTGTTTACAAAACCATCGACGAGATGATCAGAAAGGAGCTTGCTCTTCCGAAAAATGAACGTATGCAGGTAGTATCTATAGTTACTCCCAATGCCCTTCATTATCCGTTTGCAAGCAAACTCCTTAAGAACGGTTTCAACCTGGTATGTGAGAAACCAATGACAATGACTGTAAATGAAGCTGTTGCACTGGAAAAGCTGGTGAAGGAAAAGAAACTCACATTTGCTCTTACTCATACCTATACCGGTTACCCTATGGTTCGACAAATGAGGGACCTCATCAAAAAAGGTGTTCTGGGGACAATACAGAGGATAGATGCACAGTATTACCAGGGATGGATTAATTCCATAATATATGGTACGGGCAGCAGAATAACCGGAGTGTGGAGACTCGATCCGAAACATGCCGGAGTGAGCAGTTGCATGGGAGATATAGGAGTCCATGCATTCAACCTCATAGAATATACCACAGGACTCGAGGTAAAAGAGGTACTGTCGGATCTGAACTCAGTAAAGGAAGGGATAAAACTCGACCTCGACGGAACTGTCCTGATACGTTTCCCCAACAAAAAACTCAAGGGTGTCATCAGAGCCAGCCAGGTGTGCGGAGGTATGGAGAACGATATAATAATAGCGGTCTACGGCTCAAAGGGCAGCCTGAGATGGCATCAGGAGAATCCCAATTACCTCTACTTCTACAGCGACTCGGAACCGACAAGGATATACAAACCGGCCAACGGATATAATATGAAAAATGCCGAAGAGGCACATACCATGCCGGCAGGACATCCCGAAGGAATTTATGAGGCACTGGCCAATATTTACAAGGGCACTGCCAGATCTATAAGAAAGCTTAAGTTCGACCCATGTGAGTTCCCGACAGTTCACGACGGAGTTAGAGGTATGAAATTCATACATGCTGTCGTCAATTCGAATGCTAAAGGGAATGTATGGACCAGAGTTTGAAGTCGGAAGTCGGAAGTTTAAGGTTTGTAGTTTATAATCTTAATAATCTAATAGTTAGCCCCCCTTTAGGGGGGGATGGGGGGTAAAAAAGAGTTTAAAGTTTAAAACGAACATAAAATGAGTAAGGAAGAAATAAAAAAGGATCTTTCGAGACGGAAGTTCATTACAATGACAGCCGGGGCAGCATCGCTGGCTTTGATACCATTTGACATTTCATCTGCTTATCTGGCTGGTGCCGGGCAGGGCAAGCCAGATTCGAAATTCGGTGGTGTGCAGATAGGAGCTATAACCTATAGCTGGCGCAGCATGTCGCCCACGGCTGAAGATACCCTGAAATATTGTATCGATTGCGGGATAAGTTCAATTGAACTTATGAGCAACACAATCGAGCTCTATGCAGGCATTCCACAGGCACCCCCCAGGTTGCCCCGTGAAGCGGGTGAAGAACAGAGGGCTGCCTACCAGAAAGCCTCTGCAGAGGTAAGAGAGAAACAAAGGCATTGGAGGACTACGGTTGCGATGACCAGGTTTGAAGAGCTAAGGAAGATGTATAAAAAAGCAGGTGTTAAGATCCATATTGCAAAATTCTCTCCCGAAAGCTGGTCTGACGAGGAGATAGAATATGCCTTCAGGGCAGCGAAAGCTCTCGGGGCAAAAGGTGTTTCGACGGAGATTGGCGAAAAAGCCTGTGAAAAACTAGGTCCTGTAGCTGAGAAACACGGAATGTATGCAATTATGCACCAGCACCTTCAGCCCGGTCAGCCGGGATGGACTTTCGAGAAGTTCCTGGCATACTCGCCGGCAATAATGTTAAATTTTGACGCCGGTCATTATTTTGGAGCTACCGGTCTGCACCCGGGAGAACTCATCGAAAGACTCCACGACAGGATCTTCACCGTTCACATGAAAGATAAAACCGGTCCGAAAGGAAATCCCCCTAACACCAATATGGAATGGGGCAAGGGGGAAACTCCGATAAAAGACATACTATTGCTTCTGCAAAAGAACAGGTGGCCCATAGGAGTGGATATTGAACTTGAATATCCCGTACCCGAAGGGTCCGACGCTGTTAAAGAGGTTAAGAAGTGTGTTGAATACTGCAGAAATATACTGACCTGATAAGAGCTTTTATTTCTTTTTTCTTGTCAGCATCACTGCTGCACCGCCGATAACGATAACGGCAGCCACTATTCCTATTATTAGGCCTACAGAGGTTTTCCCGGCATTTGCCTGGGCTGTGGTATCTTCATCTTCAATGTCGTAATACTGTGTTGGTTTGGCTTCTGTATCCATGTTAACCGTATCTCTCTGGGGTGCAGGCTGCTGCTGTGCTGAAACTGCAGTAATTCCGGAGATGGTAAAAGCCAGTGCCAAAGCGAATGCAAGAATTGATTTTTTCATTTTAATTTGTTTTTATTTGATTTTTGTTCATATTTAAATGCCGTTTCATCAAGTTTCTTTGCAATGCCGGGATCAGTATCTCTGTATGTATCCGCCAGAGCCTTGATGGCCGGCACATAACCCGGGTTTACTCCAAGGCACTTTTTCAGATACTTTCTGGCCCTTCTGATATCAGTAGGTGCAGTAACCCTTGCCGCCTCTACCCAGGCATCAAAATATTTAATATTGACACCTGTAAGTCTTTCATAATATTGCAGGGCTGCCAGAGTATCCCCCCGGTATGCTGCAATGTTTCCAAGATACATCAGTATCGGTTCAAAGTCGGGATTTATCTTCAAACCCGCATTTAGAACCGAATCAGCTACGGCATGATGACCCTGGTTATACAATGCACATGCAAAGTTATAAAAAATCATTTCATCTTCCTCACAAACCTTTAATGCATTGCCCAGCAGGGTTACGGCTTCCTCATTACGGCCTTCTTTCAAAGCCCTGTAACCCAGATAATCATCCCTCGTTTCCCTTTTCAGGACAGCACATACAGGGACATCATCAGCATATACAACATGTATGGCATTCTGGGGAGGCCATTTCTTTTCCTTTAATCTGAACGGAGGGATATAACGGTTGGTAATTACAGCATAATCCCAGTCCGACATGCTTCGCTCCTCGTTCCGGATATATTTTGTTGTTATTCCCTGCATATCCCTGAAATGCCATTTTACCGAAAAAGTTGCAGCAACAGTTGCACGGTCAATATTATTTTTTGTGAAATGTTCTTTCAGCCATTGCGAAGCTTCTGTCTGTCCAACGTAATAATAATCGGTTTCATAATTGCCGTGAGCTCCGCTGAGGCCGCCTGCCAGCTGATTATAATATATATAGTAATACCGCGGGTTTCGTGCCATATAAAGCACGGGATGCAGTGATGCTGCAATGAGTATTGCAACCAGTGCAATTTTAAGCATCCTCGGTTTCAAAACAGAAAAGAAGAAACTGATCCCGGTAGCTGCAAGCAGCACCATTGGAGGATATACAAACAGAAACTGCCGCCAGGAACTGTAGAGGTTTGATTTCTCCAGAAGAACAAAGAAAACAGGAAATAATACGGAAAACAGAATAAGCAGATAATGAAGTATTTTTTTTGAAAGAAAGGCTTTCTTAAAAGTCAGCATAAAGATGATTAATCCTGCCCATACAATGAGCGGAATAGTAATAAGCATTGATTTAGTGAGATAATACCATGGCATCATATCAGACCAGAGGATTTGCCCATCGAAGATCTGGCGGAATGTGGCAGGGAAATGCGCCATCACACTATATGATTCAAGTACATTGACAAAAGGGGATTCAAGAGCAAAGGGCCATAGAAGTATTCCCAGGAAATAAGCTGCACCTGAGACGAGGGTTATAATTATCAGACCGGTTGAAGTTGCACGGTAATCAATCCGGCCGTTAATATATCGTGCATAAAATGACGATACAACGAAAAACAGGTACAGATAACATATCAGGAGTAAGCCACCTGCCCTGATACTTATCGAAAAAGCTATACTGAGAATAAGCAATGCAACATCGGCCGGGCGGAATCTTCTATCGCCAAAAAGGACTCTCAGCATAAAAAACAAACCGGCAATATATGACAATGCAAAAGGGATATCCTTAAGGTTATTCTGCGCATGGCCCATAAAAGCCGGTGAAAGGGCAAAGAGGAAAAGCACGATCAGCCCGGTGCCATATCCTGAAAGCCAGACTGCAAAAAGGGCTGTAATGAAAACGGCGAGCCATCCGGCAAGGGAGCTCATATAATGACGAAAAGTATATACATCATCAATATGGAACCACTTTGCTAGGATGGTCACAATATTATCATAAGATTGTCCGTAGTATTTCAGGTGTGATTCGGGAGTGTCAAGAGCTGATCTGTCGCTTCCTCCTGATGCAAAATAATCATAAACTTCAAGCGAGTGATCATAATGCAGGACCTCATCGCATGATATCCCTGCATTGCGGCTCAGTAGCAGCATCGCAACCAGAAGGATCAGTGAACAGGCATAGAAGATATATTTCAATCCTGCAGTCTTCATCACTTCTGTATATCGCCCTCATATATTTTCCTGATGAAAAAGAGAGGTCTGTTTTGTGACTCCTTGTAGTTTCTGAAGACATATTCCCCTACCACCCCCAGAAATACGAGCTGTATCGAACCAAGGAAATAAATGCTCAGAAGGGTTGAGGACCATCCTGGCACAGCTATACCTGTTGCCTTGGCTATGATGACCCAGATACCCGCTCCAAGAAATACAAGTGTTCCCAGGGTGCCAAGTATCAGACATAGCCTGATGGGAAAACGGGAGAAGGAAAAAATGGCATCTGAAGCCAGGATAAAAAGCCTTCGGATACTCATTTTTGATTTGCCCCTGTAGCGATTATCCCTGACAAATTCCACCTCACCATGCCTGAATCCGATGAACGACCGCATTCCGGGAAGATATCTTACCTTTTCACTCATCGAAAGGAGTGCTTCCAGGGCATTTCGTTTCATCATCGAAAAATTGCCGTAATTTTCCATATCCTTCAGATCACCAATCAGTCTGAAGATATTATGGAATAACACTGCATAGAGGTTTCTGCCCTTACTTCCCTTCCTCCTGCTCTTCTTACCGTCAACGACATCATAATCTTCCGATGTGATCTTCCGGTACATATCAGCCAGCAACTCGGGAGGGTCCTGAAGGTCGCCATCCATCATAGCCACTATATCCCCCCGGGCATGGGCAAGTCCTGCAGAATAAGCAGCCTGGTGTCCGAAGTTCCTCGAAAGAGAGATAACCGTTAGTTTCTTATTTTTTTCCCTGTGCTGCAGAAGCTTGTCAAGACTTTTGTCACTGCTTCCGTCATCAATGAAAATTATCTCATAATCAGACACAAACGACCCGACAGCCTCTACAGAACGGCTGACAAGCTCATCGATAAGCTTCTCTTCATTGAATATTGGAATTACCAGTGAAAACATTGCTATTGCAATCTCTCCAGTGCAAAAATCACATCATCTTTAAGTTCTTCAACTGATTCAAGTTCTTTAACAACGGGAAGGCAATAATCCGAACCCATCCAGCTCAGTTCCCTGATAATGAGGGATTTTGCCTCATTAGTCGCAGTACTTTTCCTGAGGACATCCACCATTTTTTTCTCAAGTTCCAGCAATTTTGCATCATCACCTGATGCTTTGCGGATTTCAGTCTGCAGCCATGTAAAGTATTTTGTACTCTGGCTTATGTCGTAACTGCCAATATTTTCAAAGGCTTCCCTGCTATCTATAGCCTTAAATCCGGAACGTACAACTGATCCTGCTGCTGTAGGGAAATCGGATGGAACTTCATGGGTAACTGATCCGGTTGCAGCCCATTCGGCACCTCTCAGCAGGGTAGTAATGAATCCTGAACAATGCAATGCTTTGCTTCCCTCCTCATCGGGTGTGCCAAGCATGGTAACAAAGATCCTGCCCTCACCCATGGTGCGCGCAGCCATAACAGGTACCATCCTGCGACCTCTCGGGCCTGCCTGTCCTGCAGATGCTGTGGCAAGCAACACTCCGTCCTCTCCTGCAGGATCCACGCCTCTTGTCAGAATATCGTCGGGATGAAGCCACCTTACAGGAAGACCTCTGGTAACAGGATGATCGGTATTAACAGTTCTGACCTCAAATTCACTTCTTGTTGTTAGCGACACCGAGTCGTATGAAGTTGCCAGGGGTGAATTTGCCGAATTGAAGAGCACCACTCCGCCGCCGTTTTTCACATACTCAGTAAGGGCTGCGACAGCTTTTTCAGGCCACTGGTCACCATCATAATCGATCACAACAAGATCGTACCTCATAAAGGCCGGGTCAAATCGTGACATATCCTCGCCTTTGGGAGGGGTAAGAATTATTTTTGACCTGAAAAGGCCTGTTTCATCAAGGATCTGCTTTACAGTCTCAGAGCTTTCCATCCAGTTATGGCTGCTCTGACCTGTAACAATAAGAGTTTTATTGACTTCACTCCGGCATGAGGGAAGAAGTGCTATCAGCAGTAGTGCTGCAATGGATATATAAATTTTTCTCATGTTGCTGAATTTATACTGTTGGTAATTCCCAGGGCTTCCTGTACGGTCTGGACAGAAGTCTTTCCGCTCTCGGATTCCCTATTATCTCTTCTTTGTCGGGATCCCATCTGATCGTTTCTCCTGTAGTCATTGCGATTTCTCCGAGGAGTCCGGTGCAGATTGCCCTGTATCCGGGTTCGATAGGGGCTATTGTAGGTTTACCTGTGCGGACGCCCTCAATGAAGTTAAGCCAGTGATTATCGCTTTTATAGAGATGAATCTCGTTTTCTCCGATCTCTTCTTCCAGCAATTTGGCATCTGAGGCTCTTAAAACATTTCCCCTGTCAGTATGTATCCAGCCGAGATCGCCATACCAGGTAGTTCCCATTCCGTGAGGAAGGCGCGAGGAATTTGCGACCCTCATTGTCATCCCGTTTGCAAATTTGCAGGTGAAATCGTATTCGACCGGAGCATTATAAATTCCCTCTGGCGGATAAACGCCCTCACCAGATATTTCCACGGGTCCAGTATATTCCATCCCTGTACCCCAGTTTGCAATGTCGATATGATGACCAGCCCAATCGGTCATCTGCCCGCCGGAATAATCAAGTATCCAGCGCCAGTTCCAGTGGCATACTCCACGGTATGGCGTTGCCGGGGCAGGACCGAGCCACATTTCCCAGTCCAGTTCGGGAGGAACATCCATTACCGGTGGCGTTCCTATTCCTTTTCCTCCGTCGGGTAATCCGACTTCAATATGGGATATTTTACCGGCACGTCCGTTCCTTACCAGCTCCGCTCCTTTTCTGAAGTGTGCCTGAGATCGCTGCCAGCATCCTGTCTGCCAGATTATGTTGTTTTTCTTCACTGCAGCTACTATCGTCTGTCCGTCTTTTATTGTACGGCATATCGGCTTTTCACCGTATACATTCCACTTTTTGTCCGCTACTGCTGTATAAATTATCCCGTGCCAGTGATCGGGCAGGGCAAGTGAAACGGCATCAAGCTGTTCTTTTTCAATAAATTCCCTGTAATCAGCATAGGTGCTGCAATCATTGCTTTTATTTGCAGTATCGACCGTTTCCTTAGCCTTTAAAAGACGTGCAGAATCGACATCGCACACTGCAACAAACCTTACCGCATCTCCAAGTTTCAGGAAGTCTCTCATGTTCGACATACCCTGAGAGCCGGTTCCGATTGATCCTATTACCACCCTGTTGGAAGGAGCTGTCTTACCTCCCATTCCCAGTACAGATGAAGGAATGATAACCGGCAGAGTAAAGAATCCGGCAGCTGCGGCAGCCGAACGCTTCACAAAAGTTCTTCTGGATGTTCTCGCTTTAGACATAGATTTCAGATTATTTGGCCTTTATATAATGGTTTAACAGTACTTATAACCGGGGTGCCCGGGACAGGCACATCGAACTGCATATCGACAGGTCCCATTTCGATTTTCGAAGGTCCGAGATCCATGTCAGATTTGTAAATTTCATCCCATGTAATGGCCTTGCCTGTGTATGCGGCTGTCCTTCCCATTATTGCAGTCAGTGTTGCGAGGGCTGTCTGTTCAGCTTCGTTAACGTAGTTGCCCGTTCTGATTGCATACACCAGATGCATGTGTTCCTGAACATATGGAGGAATGATGGATGTCTGCATGGGATTTCCGTTTTCGTCTTTCGGGTATTCAAATTTCCACTTCACATTTCCCTTCAGATCCCATATTGTATTCTGGCAATTGGTATATCCCTCTGTTCCCATTATCAGTTCGCCCGTGCCATTGGCACAACTGTCGATCTGCCGGCACATGCTGTGTGAGCTTACACCATTGCCATAGTCGTAGTCGACGCTGAAAAAATCATACTGGTCGCCTGTGACCCTTCGCGCCCTTCCCCCGTAACCGATGGCTTTTTCCGGGTATTTACCCATGAACCAGTTTATCACGTCTATATTATGGACGTGAGTGTCGAGGATATGATCGCCGCATAGCCAGCAGAAATTATTCCAGTTACGGATCATATATTCCATATCGTTCCATCCCGGTTCACGTTCACGGAACCACACCCTGTCCTGGTTCCAGAAAGCCTTAGCTGAAGTTATCGTACCAATGGCTCCGTTCATCACCTCCCTGTAGGTGGCAATATAATCCTCCTGATGACGGCGTTGTGTTCCGGTAACTACATTAAGTCCGAGAGACTGGGCTTTCCTTGCCGAAGTTATTATTGACCTTATTCCTACAGGGTCGACGGCTGAAGGTTTTTCCATGAAAACATGCTTTTTCATGGTGACAGCTTCAAGGAAATGATCGGGTCTGAATTGAGGAGGGGTTGCAAGAAGTACAACATCCAGGTCGGATATTGCCATCAGCTTTTTATATCCGTCTAGACCGGCAAAGCAATTCTCTTCCGGAATGGGCAGGTCAAATGATGCAAACCTTTCACGGCAGGCATCAATCTTATCCTGAAAAACGTCGGCAAGAGCAATTATTTCAAGGTCTGGTCCTGCACTTATAAAGTTAATTGCTGCACCGGTTCCCCTGTCGCCAGTTCCAACCAGTCCGGCCCTTAGCTTCTTTCCTTTCGGAGCTCCCCGCAGAACAGGAGGCAGCCCAAGTTCGGCATCTGAAATTTTCTTTTTACACGATGAAAGCAGTGCTCCGGCTCCGGCTATGCCCACCCCGGCCATAGCAGCGGCACCAATAAACTTTCGTCTTCCTATACTTCTCATTTTAGAAGATGTTTTATAAAAACTGGTTCTTTTCCTCCGGTTATGACCAGATATTATCAACTTAATGATAATATCGTGATGCAGAGGAATATATAAATTATTTATTTCAAAGTACTATCCGGTTCACAAACCACTCTGAAGCCCACATCAATACAGTCGGAATACCACCATATGCTCTTGGGCATCTGTGGATCAGTAACAAGCCATGCTTTCGTTTTGGTAAAGTCGCGGGCTGCGCTCCGTAAATCTTTCGCATCACTTTTAAATGAGCCTCCCCTTATCACCCTTTCAGCTCCTTTTTCCGGTCCTTTAGGGTGAAATCCTGTTGAATCGGCTGCGTAGTAATCGGCTGCGTAGTAATCTGAGCAGAATTCAGCTACATTACCTGCCATATTTTTCAATCCGAAAGGATTGGCCATCACGAACGATGGTTCTTCGGTTCTTGCAGCGCTGTTCAGACTATAGATCGCATTTGAGGCAATTACGGCTGTATCGGGACGGAAGATCTTTTTCATGAAACCAACCGATGATAGTTTTTTAGGATCTCCTTCAAAGAAATATGGTGTTTGTGTCCCTCCCCTGCAGGCATATTCCCATTCAGCTTCTGTAGGAAGCCGGAATTTTTTGCCTGTCACCCGGGAAAGCCACTGGCAGTATACATTAGCCGCATACCACGACATTGTAATGGCTGGTCGTGATCCTTTACCCCATCCCTGGTCGGGAGCTCCCCATGGGGGTGTAGCCCCGCTTATTGCGTCCGTTTTAGCTGCGGAGGCACTTGGGCCTGTGGTTCTGCCCTGTGAACTTGTAGCCCTGAAGAAGGCCATGTATTCATCCCATGTGACTTCCGTTTCGGCTATCCAGAAGCGCGGTAGTGTGACTTTTCTGACCGGACCTTCATCAGGATCACGTAAAGGTTCATCTTCCGGACTTCCCATATTGAAAGTGCCTCCTGGAATAGCAACCATCCTGAACGATATATGTGTACCGGGTATCTGCTCAGTGAAATCAGTGAATGATTCCACCTCTGCCGGTGAGGTAAATGGTGGTCCGGTTGATGTTACTGTTACTCCAAAAGCAGAGTCGTGTGCATGGACAGGTGCTAACGGATCATAATGTCCGACATTGAGATGACAGTTAATACAGTACAGTGGATCTTTGCTGTTTTCATAAAGAAGATGTGCATTCCCTCCGTTTTCAGAAAGTGTTAGGGGAAAAAGATTAGTATGGCATTTAAGGCATGATTCCTCGTATACGAATTTCTTTGCATTTTCAACAAGATTCTTCTTTTCCCAGTCGATCTTTTCATGATCCTTTATATAGAATCCGTATGCATCTTTTAGCCCGTGCTTCGCCTTTTTAATAATATAACCCTTCCCTTTCGGGGGCAGATGGCACTCGTAGCAGTGGGTGGTGGTACCGGAAGCATTATTGTAATGAGTAGAAAATTTCCAGCTCTGGTCGGAGCCCGGATGGATATGGCACGACATACAGAATTTATCTGTCGACGTATAATCCATGACCCTGTTAAAAAAGAATACCAGCAGTACGCCGGCTAAAAGGCCTGAAGTAATGAGCCAGAATCTCGTCCTGCGGATGACTGACGATATTCTGTATTGCTTCTTAATTCTCATACAGAACGGAAATATCAATTAAAACTTGTTAAAGTTAATTGATTGTCCGACTCCGCCACATAAATTAAGTGGTTTTTTAAGATTTTTTAGTAAAGTATCAGAATCGTTTTGTATAACCGTGGCAATAGGGTATTTTACCGTTATTGAAGTAGTAATCCTGGTGATATCCCTCAGCATCAAAGAATTCCGTGGCCCTGGTCAGGGCGGTTGCTATCTTATATCCTTTCGTTCGAAGTATGTCGAGGTTCTTCTGTGCTGTCTTTTTCTGCTCATTATTGAGCCAGAAGATCTCAGAGCGGTACTGATGACCAATATCCGGGCCCTGGCCTCCCACCTGGGTAGGATCATGTATCTCAAGGAATAGTATCAGAAGGGTTTCGTAATCAGTTTTTTCCGGGTCATAAATAATCTTTACGGCTTCTGCATGACCGGTGGTTCCGGTACATACCTGTTTGTAGGTCGGATTTTTGACATGTCCGCCAATATATCCTGAAGTTACTGTAATAACTCCGGGTTGTTTCTGAAGGAAGTATTCAACACCCCAGAAACAGCCTCCTGCAAAGATGGCGGTTCCGTATCTGCCCGGCTCCAGTTTCGCCGGCACAAAATCGAGCGACACTGAATTAACGCAGTGACGCAGATTATTAGGAGTAAGTCTTTCGCCTTCAAATACATGTCCCAGATGAGCCCCGCATGTCGAACATGTGATCTCAGTTCTTCTTCCGTCAGGATCGGGAAAGCGGGTTACCGTACCTTCGATCTCATCATCAAAACTTGGCCAGCCGCAACCTGAGTCAAACTTGAAATCAGAGTAAAACAAGGCTGAACCACATTTTTTACATAAATAGGTACCCTTTTCCTTGTGTTCGTTGAATTTACCAGTAAAAGGTTTTTCCGTGCCCTTGGCGATAATGACAGATGATTCCTCCGCCGACAGATCGTTATATGGAAGTTTTTCCTGCGAGAAAGACAGTGATCCCATTGAAAATGAAATTATTAATAAAGTTAATATGGGCCGTAAAATGTTCATTCAAAAGCCTTTTTTCAAAGTAACAAATTTAAACAAAAAAGGTTTTAAAAATACAGGTCCTATTAACCGTTAAACAAAAAAGGACAATTTCTGAACCACGTGGATCGTTTAATTGTTACTGTTTTTGGTACGGGAATTGTGGCAATTGCATTACTAAAATGATTACATCCTTATTGTAGATAGTATGAAAAGTATATTTTTGTAAATAAATAATATTTATCCGGTATGAAAAAATTTGCTGTTTTAATCGTTTTTGCCTTCATGGCTGCAATGGCACTTAGTTCATGTAACAGGGAGGTATGTCCGGCTTACAGCAATGCTGATAATGTTCAGACTGAGCAAGCCGGCTGAAAGCTGGTTCAGCCATTAATTTAAAAATAATCCACGGTATGAAGAACCTGCTTTTAACGGCGGTTATTTTCATTTTTACCGGAGGAATACTGCTTGCACAGGGAGAGATTGATCAACAGCAGGCAGTTTTCTTCCGCAATGAAAGATCTTTTGCCGTCCTTCTCAATTCTGACGGACTGGGTTTGAATTACCGTGAAGCTAAAAGGATAAACTATCTGAACAAGAGGCTTCTTGAATTCGATCTTGGAACCCTCCGGCATCCAAAAGAGTACCGGATAAGCAATCCATACACAACGGGAACAGGTACCTTCGTATTCGGGAAACTGAATTCTGTTGTTTATCTGCGTGGCGGGATAGGCCGTCAGAGGGAGATATATTCAAAAGCGGACCTCGGAGGAGTGGCAGTAAGGTATTTTTATTCCGCTGGACCTGTACTGGCTTTTTACAAACCTATCTATTACCGTGTTCTGTACCCTGTATCGCTTGTTGAATGGGAGATCAGGGAAGAGAAGTTTGAGGTTTCCATACACGATCCGAGCGATATATACAGCAGGGCTTCAATATTTAAAGGACTCGGAGAAACGAAGGTTTTGCCCGGCCTTTATGCAAAAGGAGGTTTCAATTTTGAATACAGCAAACAGGATAAGGTAATTCATGCAATCGAAACCGGTCTTCAGATCAATGTTTTCCCGAAAAATATACCAATAATGGCAAATAATGAGAATAAAGCTGTATTTTTCTCATTGTTTGTAAGTTACAGGTTTGGTGTCATTATCGATCCTCTTCATCCGGAAGAGACAAGGCTTTCCAACCTGTTCAGAAGGAACAGATAAAATGACCTCATTCCATTTTTGTTTATTAGCCGGAAAATGTTAATTTTGTGGCTCGATTTATTAACCATATAATAATATAGTATGTCAAAGATTAAAGTAGGTATAAACGGTTTTGGCAGAATAGGCCGTCTGGCCTTCAGGGCTGCCCTGCAGAGGGATGATATGGAAGTAGTGGGGATCAACGATCTCCTGGAAGTGGACTACATAGCATACATGCTTCGATACGACACCATCCATGGAAGGTTCAATGGTGACATAGAAGTGAAAGAAGGAAATCTTTACGTTAACGGAAAAAAGATCCGTGTTACGGCAGAGAAGGCTCCTGAGAGCCTCAGGTGGGATGAGATAGGAGTCGATTACGTTCTGGAATGTACAGGTATCTTCCTTACAAAAGAAAAAGCCATGGGGCATATCACGGCAGGTGCAAAACGTGTTGTGATGTCGGCTCCTTCAAAAGATGACACCCCAATGTTTGTAATGGGTGTAAATAATGACACCTACAAGGCCGACATGCAGTTCGTATCCAATGCGTCCTGCACCACCAACTGCCTTGCTCCCGTCACAAAAGTCCTCCATGATAAATTTGGGATAGTCGAAGGTCTGATGACTACGGTTCATTCTACCACTGCAACCCAGAAAACAGTCGACGGCCCCTCGAACAAGGACTGGAGAGGCGGACGGGCTGCATCGGGGAACATTATCCCTTCATCAACAGGAGCTGCAAAAGCAGTTACAAAAGTCATCCCAAGCCTCAAAGGCAAGCTTACGGGGATGGCATTCAGGGTACCCACACTCAACGTTTCTGTTGTAGACCTTACCTGCCGTCTTGAAAAACCTGCCACTTACGAGGATATCAAAAATGCAATGAAAGAAGCTGCTGCAGGCCCCCTTAAAGGTATACTCGCATATACCGAGGAAGCCGTTGTATCGAGCGACTTCATCGGCGACGCTCATACTTCCATATTTGATGCAGAAGCCGGAATAGCACTTAATGACAATTTTGTCAAGGTGGTAGCATGGTACGACAATGAATGGGGCTACTCATGCAAGCTTCTCGATCTTATTGCTTATATGGACACCGTAAAATAAAAATCCTGGTATCTAAAATAAAAAAGAGGGACCGGTCAAAACCAGTCCCTTTTTTTATACCTTCTTCCGTATGTTCAGCTTATCTTCTCTATTCCGAGAGGTATCCCTGCAGTGTCGCGGTAATGCTCCCCAAGCTCAAGCATGGCTTCATCATCTTCTTCATACAGCCACGTCATTTTAACGCTGTTGTCTGACCGGCCAAACACAGTAAGCCTTTTCAGTATCTCATACAGGTACTTTGAGGAGCCGCTGTTAATATATTCAAGCTGAATACGAACATCGAGGGTATTGTTCTTCTCGAAATGAAGAGTTATCCATTCATCGAGACGTCTGAAGATCATCTCCGGATTTTCGGGGATAGACCTGCCGGAAACTTCGAGCCTGTTCACTTCCGGGAAAAAAATAAAACCCGGAACATTCCTTAGTGCCTCCTGAATTACATATTTTTCCATTATTCGGGTTATTTATTCATATCTTAAAGCTTCAATGGGATCAATGTTTGCCGCCTTTATTGCCGGAGCATACCCCGAGGCCACACCAACAACGAAACACACTGTTATGCCCATTATAACCCAGACCCAGGGGATAATAAAACTTGACTTGAGCATTGATGATACCAGATTTCCAATCAGTATCCCAAGTATTATGCCGAAGAAACCTCCCATCTGGCCGATAAGAACAGACTCAAACAGGAACTGATTCTTTATCGTCCTCGGCTTGGCCCCTATTGCTTTCCTTACCCCTATCTCCCTCGTTCTTTCGCTCACCGATACAAGCATTATATTCATGAGTCCCACCGCTGCGCCAAAAAGAGTGACTATTCCAATTAGTGTGGCAGCCAGCGTAATATACTTTATGTTCTCAAGAAGCAGGGTAACCAGGTTGTCACTTCTTGTTACATTGAAGTCGGATTCGTCTCTTGGATTTAAGTTCCTGACAACTCTGAAAACAGCTTCTGCCTGTCCTGTTATAATGTCGAGGTTAACCGTCCTGAACGGCATTACCGTAATGTTGAAATTCATGTTTGGACGTGAAAAGTACTGGCGTGCTGCATTTACTGGTATAAAGCATACATTATCGCTGCTAAGCTGGCTTGCACCCTTGCTCTTCAATACTCCTGCGATACTGAATTTCAATCCTGCAACAGAAATCTCCTTCCCAAGTGGATCAACTCCCGTGGGAAAGAGCACATTAGCCACATCCGAACCCAGCAGCGCCAGTCGTCTTCCCGACTGGATCTCCTCCGGACTGAAATTCCTGCCTTCTTCAATATCGTAACCGCTTACTGTCAGATAATTATCATCAATACCTGTAAGAGAAATATTTGGATTAGTCTCCTCTGTCCCGTAACTGAGAGTCGTCATCCCGGAAGCATTGTACGAAACAGATACCCAGGCCGGCTCATTGAACCTGTCACGGAACTCCATCGCTTCACGGTAGGATATCCGGGAATGATTCCTTGCACGGTACCTGTTATTGCCGACCTGTACGTTCATCCCCCTGGAAGTGATGGTGAATGAATTTGCCCCCATCATTGTAAACTGGCTCGTCAGGGACGATTTGATCGCATCAATGGCCGTAAGAATACCCACCAGAGCCATGATGCCAAATGCTATTATGCATATTGTTAAAATTGTCCTTACCCGGTTCGACTTTACCGCCCGTACTGATATCCTGAAGTTCTCCCTGGCCAGTGCAATATAATTGGATTGTTTTTGTCGCATTTTCTCAGACTGAATAAAAAATAAAAGTACTGCTTTTTTGCATTAGTACTTTCATTGAAGCTAATAATCGGTGCCATGATCAGATTTTTCTGCCTGCCATTCCGGTGTGAATAAGGAAAATTGCCCTTAAACTGCAAAATATTCGAGTGAATTTTGATTTTTAATAAAATAATTAACGTTTTAGTTGAATAACTAATTATTTCGTTTTATCTTTGTAATATATAGCCTGTATTTAAAACTTATTCATCAAAACAACAGAAATAAAAAGATATGAGAGAACTGACACGCGCAGAAGAACAGGTTATGCAGGTCCTGTGGAAAATCAAAAAAGGGTTCGTAAAGGATATCCTGGAATACTTCGACGATCCCAAACCTGCATATAATACGGTAAGCACGATTGTTAGGATCCTTCAGGATAAAGGTTTTGTCGATCACAAGGCCTATGGAAGGACCCATGAATACTATCCTCTTGTTTCGAAAGATGAGTATTCTGATTCTCACCTGAGAAATTTTGTAGATGATTATTTCTCAAGTTCCTACGGCAAAATGGTCAGTTTTTTCGCACAGGAAAACAGAATTTCCGTAAAGGAGATGGAAGAAATAATGAAGATCATGGAAATTGAAGTAAAAAAACAAAAGAAAGAAAAATGAACGCCTTCCTTTTATATATGCTGAAAGCCGGCCTTGCCCTGGCAGTTCTTTTCCTGGTATATCATCTCTTTCTAAGCCGCGATACAACTTATGCCAGGAACAGGTATTATATCATCATCTCTCTGCTTGCCTCATTCATGCTTCCCTTCATTTCGATACACACACAAAGTCCTCATGAGATGCAGCTATTCGGAAGAGAGTTGGCAGAGATAATTGTTTCCGGACAGGCTGAGATCAGTAGCACGGCAGTATCCTCGGCCGCTTCCTTCAGCTGGCAGCAGGCGCTTCTAATTGCATATCTGTCAGGTCTGGTGGTTGCCGGCATAAAATTTCTCTATGAGATCATAAGCCTTGCTATACTGATAATCAAACATGGTCAAAATGACAGCCGTATAATAATCATCAGTAATACGAAATCCTCAGGTTTTTCAGCTTTCGGCTACATATTCATTAACAACACTCTCGAACCTGATGAGGCACAGGAAATAATAAAGCATGAACAGAAGCACCTGGAGAGGTTCCATTTCTTCGACATTGTCATAATTGAATTCATGAAAATTTTTCAATGGTTCAATCCTTTCATTTACATGTTCGACAGGTCGCTAAGGGCTGTCCATGAGTACCAGGCCGACGAAGAATGTCTCAGCTCGGGAATACCTGTTCACAGCTATCAGGGACTGGTGATGAACCAGGTTTTCAGGACAAGGATATTCAGTGTTTCCAGCAGCTTTTCCAATCCAACACTCATAAAAAAACGAATGATCATGATGACAAAAAAACGTTCCGGACGGACGGCAAACCTGAAAATGCTCCTGGCGTTGCCGGTAGTAGCCGTCCTGCTTATTTTATTCTCGACATGCTCCGAGAAAATAACTTACAGCGATGTGCTCGTTGAAGAGGTGGTCCCTCCTCCAAAAGCTCCCGTGATCTCAGATGCTGAGCCCGAACCCTTTGTGGTTGTAGAAGAAATGCCCATGTATCCGGGTGGCGATTCAGTTCTTCTCCGTCATATTGCAATGAACACTACCTATCCTGAAGCTGCAAAAAATGCCGGCACCCAGGGAAGGGTTATTGTCAGGTTCTGCATCACTTCGGCAGGCACGGTCGATAAGATCTCAGTCCTGAAGGGAGTAAGTCCCGAACTTGATAAAGAAGCAATAAGGGTGGTATCAACCCTTGGCACCTTTAAACCCGGACGCCAGGCAGGAGTAAATGTACCGGTCTGGTATATGGTTCCCATAACCTTTGCCCTCTCTGGCAGCAAGACAGGTGAGGCCGAAGCCGGACAGTCAGTGCCACCTCCTCCTCCTGCAATGCCCCCTTCCGGCACAGCTCCCGGATCGAAGGAATATATCGTTACTTCAAAAGATGAAAGCACCGGTAAGACTTATGATGCTTTCGTTGTTGTAGAGGAAATGCCCCTTTTTCCGGGAGGTAACGAAGCTTTGCTGAAGTTCATTGGCGAAAATACCCAGTACCCTGAGCAGGCCAAGAAAAATAACATCACCGGCCGTGTGATAGTAAGATTCGCCATTTCCGAAACAGGAAAAGTCGGAAATATTTCTGTACTGAAGGGTGTCGACTCCGATCTCGATGCCGAAGCCATAAGAGTATGTTCTTTGCTTCCTGATTTCATTCCCGGAAAACAGGGCGGCAAGGCTGTTCCGGTATGGTATATGGTGCCTATTACGTTCAGCTTAAAATGATTATCTTTGGGTAATAAATCATACTCTGTACAATGAAACCAAATTTGAATTTTTTAATGAGTAAGATGATTACCCTGACTTCATTACTGATATTTGCATCAGTTATTATCTCAATCCTCCCCTCCTGCAGGGGCAATACTGACAATCCCCGGTCATTGCCGGGGACTGGCAGTGTTGAGTCATCTCCCCCTCTGCCACCTGAACCATACAGTGTATCAGAGGGAGATACAGTGTGGTACAGGGTTGACATACCGCCGGTATTCAATGAGAATCCGGAGGCCCTGGGGCTATTTCTGCGAAATAATATCCGTTATCCCGAGGCCGCAAAGAAAAAGAAAACTGAGGGAAGAGTAGTCGTTGGTTTTGTCGTAACAAGCGATTGCAGGGTGAAAGATGCAAAAATAATAACCGGACTGATCCCCGAATGCGACAATGAGGCTCTGAGGGTAGTAAATGCCCTTCCTCCTTTTTCAAAACCGGCATATATCAACGACAAACCTGTTAATTTCCATTTTTTCCTGCCTGTTCACTTCGTGTTGCATTAAGGCTGTACTCTGGCTTTTCCAAAATTTATTCCGGCTTTTTTCCTGATAAATTTCATACTCAGGAATGATTTTATTTATGTCTGTTTATCTTTGCCTCATTATTGTATGTAAATGGACTTAGCGGGAAGAATATCTGCCTTTGCCTTAACCGGGGAGATACTTCGTAAATCACTCAACGGAGAATCGACACCATACACCGACAGGCTCGTACAGCTCGTGAACAGTCAGCAGTATAAAAATCCCTGGTTCACCCCCGGCAATGTCAGAATGGCAATAGCCGCAATTGCAGGTGAGCTGACATTGGAAAACCTCAAAAAATGGACAGGACAATATCCCGAACTGAGAGAAACACACAGGCCGGTACGTGTTGCAGTTATAATGGCAGGCAACATACCCCTCGTAGGTTTTCATGATTTTCTTTCGGTACTCATTTCGGGCAATATTGCTCTGGTGAAGAAAAGTTCGAAAGATCCCGACCTGATTCTGTTCATCAGGGATCTGCTGATTGAAGCAGACAGTGAATTCAGCGGGCTTATTAACATCGCCGAAAGCGTCATTCCTGAGTTTGATGCTGTTATTGCAACCGGCAGCGATAACACATCACGATATTTTGAACAATATTTCGGAAAATACCCGCATATTATCAGAAAAAACAGGAACAGTGTCGCAATTATCGACGGGACGGAGACCAGACAAGAACTGGAAGCACTGGGCGCTGACGTTTTTTCCTATTTCGGACTTGGCTGCAGAAGCGTGTCTAAAATATATCTGCCTGATAATTACGACCTTAATTACCTGGTTGAATGCTGGGGCAAATATGCAGATATTGTCAACCATTCCAAATACGCCAACAACTATGACTATAACAAGGCTGTATTGATGATCAACAGGGAAAGGTTCACCGACACGGGATTTGTTCTGCTGAAGGAAGACCGGATACTTGCATCGCCTGTAGCAGTGCTGCATTACGAAAAATACAGGTCGCAGAAGATGCCTGAAAATGAGATTCAAATGCTTAGAGACAAGATACAGTGTACTGTCGGCAGAGCTCACCTTCCTTTCGGAACTTCTCAATCGCCTGCCCTGTGGGATTATGCCGACGGTATAGACACACTTGATTTTCTTCTAAAAAAAATTAGTGCCGGAATTTTGTAATATAAAAAATACTATATTGCACCCATCGAAGATTATTTGGTTATGGTTTACAAATTTGTAGTCTTATCTGATGAAGATGAGTCGTTTGTGAGAGAATTTGAATTCCTTGACTCACACACACTGATGGATTTTCATAACATAATCCAGGAGGAGCTGGAGTTTGACAAGTCGCAGATGGCATCTTTTTATCTTGCCACCGACAACTGGGAGAAAGAGGAAGAGTTCACTCTTTTCGACATGGGAACCGGATCATCAACAATGGAATCGGCTGTGCTCGAAGAGATCATCTTCCGCAAGAACCAGAAACTTCTCTATGTATTCGATTTTTTCAATGAAAGAGCTCTCTTCGTTGAATATACAGGTGAATCCGGGGAAGAACCCGGTCACGAATATCCGGCATGTACAAATTCAAAAGGAGTACCTCCCAAACAGGTCATTTTCGGAAGCAGTTCAAGAAAACTTTACAACAACATTGTCGTTTCAGACGACGATGACGATGAAGATGAACCCGAAGTTGATGACCTCTTTCTCAATGAAGATGACGAGGAAACCCTGGAAAATTTTGAAAGGGAAGATCCTCTGGGTGACGAAGAAGAGGAGTGATCTCCCCTGTAGCCGTACCCTATGAAAAATAAGCTTATAGTCCTTCTTGGTCCGACAGGAGTGGGCAAGACTGATCTTTCAATCAGGATCGCCCTTAATCTGGGCTGTGAGATTATCTCAGCAGATTCAAGGCAGTTCTACCGTGAAATGAAAATCGGCACTGCTGTTCCTTCCGATAAGCAGCTAAAACAAGTCAGACATCATTTCGTAAGGTTCCTGCACGTAACAAAATACTACAGCTCCAGTCTTTTTGAGAGAGATGTACTCTTACTGCTGCCACAACTCTATGAAAAGAACAATCAAGTCATTATGACCGGGGGATCAGCAATGTACATAGATGCAGTGTGTAACGGCATTGATGAGATCCCTGATGTCGATCTTTCTATCCGTGAAAAATATATAACAAAGTACAGGACTGAAGGCATTGAAAGTTTACGACTTGCACTTAAGATAATGGACCCTGCCCATTATCACAGGGTGGATCTGAAAAATCCCATGAGACTGATACGTGCCCTGGAGATATGCGAAACCACCGGAAGACCCTATTCATCTTTTCTTAAAAAAACGAAAACTGAACAGGGAGATAATTCAGGAAAAGGAGTTCAGAGAGATTTTAAAATAATCAAAATAGGCCTTGAAAGACAGAGGGACGAGCTTTACAAAAGAATAAACATGCGTGTTGACCAAATGATAAGCGACGGCCTGGAGAAAGAAGCAGCAGGTCTGCAGCACCTGAAAGATCTTACAGCCCTGAACACGGTAGGGTACAAGGAATTTTTTGATTATTTCGATGGTAAAATAACCCGTGAGAAAGCAGTCGAACTGATAAAACGGAACACAAGAAGATTTGCAAAGCGACAGTTAACCTGGTGGGCAAAAGATAAGGAGATAAGATGGTTCCGGGCTGACAGGAAAGATGAAATAATGGAATATATCAAAAATGTTTCAGCTTCATTATAGTTTCAACCGGGTTCTCTGAACCAAAGACCGTATTGCCTGCAACAAGTACATCTACACCAGTCTCAACAAGTTCACGTGCATTCCGGGTGTCGACACCTCCGTCAACCTGAATGAGTACATCATACTTTCCTTCATCGATCATTTTTCTGAGCTCTGCTATCTTCCTGTAGCTCTCAGGAATAAATGACTGGCCTCCGAATCCCGGGTTTACAGTCATAATGAGGACCATATCAATATATGGAAGTAGGTTTGCGAGAAGTGAAACAGGTGTATGGGGATTAACGGCTACTCCTGCCTTCATGCCCTGGTTCCTGATCTCGTTCACAGTCCTGTTAAGATGTGTGCAGGCTTCATACTGGACAGTCAGAATATCTGCTCCGGCATCTTTCCATCTTGAGATGTAGCGGTCGGGGTCGATTATCATGAGATGGACATCAAGAGGTTTACGGGCAGCTTTCTTTACAGCCTTAACCACGGGGAAGCCGAATGAGATATTGGGGACGAAAACTCCGTCCATGATATCGCAGTGGATCCAGTCTGCAACACTGTCATTTACAAGCATCACATCTCTTGAAAGATTACCGAAATCGGCCGAAAGAAGTGAAGGTGAAACGAGATGGTTCATTTCAGTTTGTTTTTGAACAAATATAGGAACAATAAGTTAACCGAGATAGGTTTTTAGTATTTTGCACCGGGTGGTGAACTGAATCCTTTTGATTGCCTTTTCCTTTATTTGCCTTACCCTTTCGCGTGTAAGACTAAGCTCCTCTCCTATCTCCTCGAGGGTGAATGGATGTTTCATTCCAAGTCCGAAATAGAGTTTCAGCACTTTTGCTTCGCGGGGTGACAGAGTACTGAGTGCTCTTTCAATTTCGTATGCCAGTGATTCGTTGATCAGGTTTTTATCGGGACTTGGAGTGTCATTACCCTGCAGGACGTCATACATTGTATTCTCCTCGTCGGGACTTATGGGAGCGTCCATGCTGACCGTGCGGCCGTTTGTCCTGAGTGATTCCTTTACATCTTCGGGTATCATCTCCAGCATATCGGCTATTTCCTGTGATGAAGGCTCTCTCTCATATTCCTGTTCAAGACGCGCAAATGCCTTGTTGATCCTGTTTATGGAACCTATTTTATTAACGGGAAGCCTGACAATACGTGCCTGCTCTGCAAGGGCCTGAAGAATGGCCTGTCGTATCCACCACACCGCATATGAAATAAACTTGAAACCGCGGGTTTCATCGAAACGCTGCGCTGCCTTCATGAGCCCGAGGTTTCCTTCGTTTATCAGATCAGGAAGGGTCATACCCTGATTCTGATACTGTTTTGCCACTGAAACGACGAATCTCAGATTGGCTTTAACAAGCTTCTTAAGGGCATTACTGTCACCGGTCCTGATCTTTCTGGCAAGAACCACCTCTTCCTCGGGAGAAATAAGGTCAACCCTGCCTATCTCCTGAAGGTATTTGTCAAGAGAAGGAGTATCCCTGTTGGTAACCTGCTTTGTAATCTTTAGCTGGCGCATCGAAAGACTAGTATTGGTTACGGGTGTTCTGCCTCCTATCAGTACAATTTTAGTAAAAAAATATTCTCTTTCAATGTATTGTGTCATTTTTTTTGATACTGTAAATAATTATTTGTATATTGCACATTAATATACATCCTGAATATCAGATTATTAGAGTGATTTGATATTACATCCGTGAATTTTAATAATATTTAACATCATATTTATAAGCATTTTTTGTTATTATTGCAGCGGTTTTCAGGATGTTTAAGCTTAATTGTTGCACTTCAGGCGGGCTTTCGTCATTTCCTGGAACCTGTCCCCGAAACAATAAGATCATTAAGAATTCAAATTCCATTTTTATCTTTCCAGTATGTACGACATTCTTGAATTAAGTAAGATGCTGCTTCCTGAACTGAGGGAACTGGCCAAAAAGCTTAAAATTAAGAGGGTTGAATCTCTCAAAAAACAGGATCTGGTCTACAGGATACTCGACCAGCAGGCTATTGAAGCCACGGCAAACAAGAATCCCCAGCGAAAAACTCCGGAAGGTGATCGCTCTGCTGATAACAGGAAGAGTTCCGACAAGGAGCAGAGAAGAAGGGGGAAAAGGCCAAGGACAAACAAACCCGGCCAAAACAGACCGGTGGAATCAGTGATGTCGGTAACACCCGATAACATGCGGTGGGGATCTTCTCCCTATGAAAGGAAAGAATCCGCAAAAGCTGAAGACAAACCAGACCTTTTCAGTGAAAGCGTAAAACATTCAGAAAAAGAGGAAAAACAAAAGGAAAAGGATATGGCAGCGGGTACCGGCAACGACACTCCAAAGACTGTCCCCGATACTGAAGCTATCCTGATCATCCCGGAAGCTGAAACTGATATTGAACCTGTAAAGGATGAAGAACCGGAAGATGGGATCTTTGATATTGCTTCAGGGACAGACACTACAGAAGATGAAATTACTCCTACGGAACCCGCAGCCGGTACAATACCTGCTGCCCCGGCACAGGTTACACGTGAGCCCGCCGAGAGCCAGCATAAAGAAGAAAAGAAAGAGAAACCCTACGATTTTGAAGGTATTATTTATAACACCGGCGTACTTGAAATTATGCCCGACGGATATGGTTTCCTGAGATCGGCCGATTACAATTATCTGAACTCACCTGACGACATTTACGTATCGCAGTCGCAGATTAAACTTTTCGGACTCAAGACAGGCGATACAATAAAGGGAACCATCAGGCCCCCCAGGGAAGGTGAAAAATACTTCCCTCTCATAAAAGTGGATGAAATTAACGGCAGAAGCCCTGATTTTATACGCGACAGGGTGCCGTTTGATTTTCTTACTCCCCTGTTCCCTAACGAAAAATTCACCCTGTGCCAGCCCGGAGAGGGTTCTCTGTCGGTACGTGTAATAGATATGTTCACTCCCATTGGAAAAGGACAGCGCGGGCTGATAGTGGCACAGCCAAAAACCGGTAAAACCATACTTCTCCAGGAAATAGCAAATGCCATCGCCAAATATCATCCTGAGGTTTACCTGATGATACTGCTTATCGACGAGAGGCCTGAGGAGGTGACCGATATGGCAAGAAATGTAAAAGCAGAAGTGATAGCTTCAACTTTTGATGAGCCGGCTGAACGTCACTGCCGGGTTGCCAATATAGTCCTGGAAAAGGCAAAAAGACTCGTTGAATGCGGTCATGATGTGGTTATTCTTCTCGATTCAATAACCCGTCTGGCAAGAGCCTTCAACACAACAGCCCCGGCATCGGGAAAAGTTCTGTCGGGAGGTGTCGATTCCAACGCCCTTCATAAACCGAAAAGATTCTTCGGAGCAGCAAGGAACATTGAGAACGGCGGATCACTGACCATACTTGCGACTGCACTCACGGAAACAGGATCAAAAATGGATGATGTGATCTTTGAAGAATTCAAGGGAACAGGAAATATGGAACTTCAGCTTGACCGGAAACTGTCAAACAGGAGAATATTCCCCTCCATCGACATACCCGCCTCGAGCACCCGGAGAGAAGACCTTCTCCTCAACAAAAATATCATGCAGAAAATATGGGTACTGCGAAATTACCTTGCTGATATGAATTCTGTTGAGGCAATGGAGTTCCTTCGCGACAGACTCATGCAGGCCAAGTCGAATGAAGAGTTCCTTATTTCAATGAACGGATCATAAAATGCCGTTTTTTTATTACCTTTGCCATCTGTTATAAAAATAACAATAAACAAAAATCAAACTTTACAATGGGAACAAAAAAATTCATAACATGCGACGGTAACCAGGCCGCATCGCACATTGCCTATATGTTCAGCGAAGTGGCTGCCATATATCCGATCACACCTTCATCAACCATGGCCGAGTTAATTGACGAATGGTCGGCAAACGGTCTCAAAAATATTTTCGGAGAACAGGTTAAAGTAGTGGAGATGCAATCGGAAGGCGGAGCTTCAGGTGCTGTACACGGAGCACTTCAGACCGGATCCCTGTGTTCAACATTTACTGCATCGCAGGGACTTCTTCTGATGATCCCCAACATGTACAAGATCGCAGCTGAACTCCTTCCTGCAGTTTTTCACGTAAGCGCAAGGACAGTTGCAGCACATGCACTTTCAATATTCGGCGACCACAGTGACATATACGCAACACGGCAGACCGGATTCGCATTGCTGGCCAGCGGCGGCGTTCAGGAGATAATGGACCTGGCAGGCGTTGCCCATCTCTCTGCAATAAAATCAAAAATACCTTTTCTCCATTTCTTCGACGGCTTCCGCTCATCGGCAGAAGTTCAGAAAATAGAAGTCATGGAAATGGAAGATCTGAAAAAACTGGTCGACTGGGATGCTATCAATAAATTCCGCGATAATGCCCTCAATCCTGAACATCCGGTTACAAGAGGCACCGCACAGAATCCTGATATCTTCTTCCAGGCCAAAGAATCAATAAACAGGTTCTACGAACCTATTCCCGACATTGTAAATGACTACATGGCTGAAATCTCCAAAATTACAGGCAGAGATTACAAGCCCTTCACATATTACGGAGCCCCCGATGCCGAAAATATTATCATCGCAATGGGTTCTGTGACCCAGACCACAAAGGAAGTCATTGACTACCTCGCCGCCAGGGGAGAAAAAGCAGGACTCATCACCGTTCACCTTTACCGTCCTTTCTCTTCAAAATATTTCTTCAATGTTTGCCCGAAATCGGTTAAGAAAATCACCGTCCTCGACAGAACCAAGGAACCCGGAGCACAGGGAGAACCTCTTTACCTCGATGTGAGAGACATGTTCTACGAGCAGCAGGAGAAGCCGCTGATAGTAGGAGGCCGTTACGGGCTGAGTTCAAAAGATACCACTCCTGCCCAAATCCTTTCGGTATTTGAAAATATGAAGCTGCAGGAACCCAGAAACAGGTTTACCGTGGGTATCAAAGACGATGTGACAAATACATCCCTGCCGCTTCTTCCGGAGATCCATGTTGCTGAAAAAGGAACCTATTCAGCAAAATTCTACGGACTTGGATCCGACGGTACTGTGGGCGCAAACAAGAACTCTATAAAGATCATCGGCGATACGACCGACAAATACTGCCAGGCATACTTTGCATACGACTCCAAGAAATCGGGAGGTATTACAACCTCACATCTTCGCTTTGGAGATACCCCAATACGTTCACCCTATCTTGTGAACACTCCCGACTTTGTAGCCTGTCATGTCCCGTCGTACCTCGACAAATACGATATGCTTAAAGGATTGAAAGAAGAAGGTACTTTTCTTCTCAACTCAATCTGGGATGTGGAGGAAACAAAGAACAGGCTTCCCGACCACATGAAGAAATACCTTGCCCTTAACAGGATCAATTTCTATATAATCAACGCAACTGCAATAGCTGAAGAAATAGGACTGGGAACCAGGACCAACACGATCATGCAGGCAGCATTCTTCAAGCTGGCAAAGGTAATCCCTTATGAGCAGGCTGAAAAAGAGATGAAGAAGGCTATTGAAAAAACATACGGCCGCAAGGGTGAAGAAGTTGTAAAAATGAACTATGCAGCCGTCGACAAGGGATCCGAAGTTACAAAAGTTGAAATACCTGCAGAGTGGGCCGGAATCGTGGTTACTGAAAAAGAAGATAAGCGTGAGCTTCCCGATTTCGTCCGCAATGTTGCAGAGCCCATCAATGCCCTCAAGGGTGATGACCTTCCGGTAAGCGCATTCCTTGGCAGAGAAGACGGTACTCTCCCTGCCGGAACAACCGCATTTGAGAAACGGGGCATAGCCGTTAACGTTCCCGAATGGCAGCCTAAAGAATGTATCCAGTGTAACCAGTGCTCTTATGTATGCCCTCATGCCGCTATACGTCCTTTCCTTCTCACCGAAGAGGAAGCTGCAAACGCTCCCGGGGGAACTGAAACAATACAGGGTATTCCCGGGGTCCTTAAACAATACCGGTTCAGGATCCAGGTAAGTGTGCTCGACTGTACAGGCTGCAGCAACTGCGCCGATGTATGCCCTTCCAAAAACAAAGCTTTGATAATGAAACCCCTTGAAACACAGGAAGCAGAAATAGAACGCTGGACATACATGCACGAAAAAGTCGGTTACAAGGATACCGTTGTCGACAAATTCGTGAACGTGAAAAACAGCCAGTTCGCACAGCCGCTCTTCGAATTCTCCGGTGCCTGTGCCGGTTGCGGAGAAACTCCTTATATAAAGGCAATAACACAGCTCTTCGGCGACAGGATGATCGTATCAAATGCAACAGGCTGCTCTTCAATCTATGGAGGTTCAGCTCCTTCAACACCCTATACCTCTAATAAAAACGGTCATGGAGTTGCATGGGCTAACTCACTATTCGAGGATAACGCCGAATTCGGACTGGGACTTGCCCTGGGATCAAACAAAATGAGAGAAAGGATAGCTCTCAGGATGAAGGAAGCCATGGATTCGGTCAAACCCGGAATGAAAGCTGCCTTCGAAGAATGGCTCACAGGCATGGGCAATGCCGAGGCTTCTAAAACAGCTTCCGCAAAAGTCATCGAAGAATGTAAAAATGACAGTTCCGATGTGGCTAAAGAGATATTAAGCCTTAAACAATACCTGGTCAAGAAATCACACTGGATATTCGGTGGCGACGGATGGGCCTATGACATCGGGTACGGAGGGCTCGATCACGTTCTGGCCACCGGTGAAGATGTAAACGTGCTTGTTCTTGACACTGAAGTCTACTCAAATACAGGAGGCCAGGCATCAAAGGCCACCCCGGTTGGTGCAATAGCCAAATTCGCTGCCTCAGGTAAAAAGATAAGGAAAAAAGATCTCGGACAAATGGCGATGACTTACGGCTATGTTTACGTTGCCCAGGTAGCAATGGGTGCAAGCAATGCACAGTACCTCAAGGCTATTAAGGAAGCAGAAGCATACAAGGGTCCTTCACTTATAATTGCATACGCACCATGTATCAACCATGGATTAAGAGAAGGCATGGGGAAAACCCAGGCCCAGGAGAAAGCTGCCGTTGAATCAGGCTACTGGCATCTCTACAGGTATAATCCTCTCCTCGAGGCAGAAGGCAAAAATCCCTTCATCCTCGACTCAAAGGAACCTGACTGGAGTAAGTTCCAGGCATTCCTGCACTCGGAGGTACGTTATACTTCACTGATAAAATCATTCCCGGCCGAAGCTGAGGTGCTTTTCAAAGTTGCCGAGGAAAATGCAAAATGGAGATACAACTCCTATAAAAGACTGGCAGCCCTGGAGTACGGGGTTGAAGAGACCAAAGAAGCTGCAACGAACTGATCTGTAAATCAGAAACTGAAAAACTGAACCTGTTTATTTTTTCTTCAGGGAAATTGTTTTCAGCAACTGTGAGGTCGTAAATGATATATAAGGGGCTGTCTCATAAGCCCCTTATATTTTGTATGTCCACTAATAAAGGATTATTAAAAATTTGATAATCATCAAGTCCACTTTAGTGGATTTATGGGTAAATTAAAGGAAGCGGAGCTTATGAGACACCCTCTTTTTTTGTAATTTTACAATTGTTAGAAATGGCAAGGATACTAGGTATAGATTACGGAAAGAAACGTGTGGGAGTAGCCGTAAGCGACCCGCTTCAAATCTTTGCATCTCCGCTGAAGACAGTCAACGTTCAGGAGTTTGAAGCCTTCCTTAACGATTACCTGCTTACTGAGCAGGTTGAAGCTTTTGTGATAGGTTATCCTGTCCGTTTGAACAATCAGCCGAGCGAATCTGTTAAATACATCGATCCTTTTATTGCCAGGCTCAGAAAAAAATTTCCCCAGCAACAGCTGCACCTGGTTGATGAAAGATTTACAACATCAATTGCAAAACAGTCGATGATAGACGGAGGAATGAAGAAAAAAGACAGGCAGAACAGGTTCATAGCAGATATGATCAGTGCTTCTATTATCCTGCAGTCATTCCTCGATAACAGAACTATGAAAAAAGATAAAATCCACTGAAATGACATACCCCATCTGCGTATACGGACATCCTGTTTTAAGGAAAACCGCTGCCGATATAGACAGAGACTACCCTGATCTGCAGGATCTTATTGCCAGTATGTTTGAAACAATGTATAATTCAGAGGGACTGGGTCTGGCAGCACCACAAATAGGAAAATCGATAAGATTATTTGTAATCGACGGAACTCCTGTTTCAGATGAAGAACCGGAACTTGCCGGCTTCAAAAAAGCCTTTATCAATGCCCGCATAACCGAAAAGGAAGGCGATCTCAGATTAATGACCGAAGGCTGCCTGAGCATACCACATCTGCGCGAGGAGGTTAACCGTGAAGAACGCATTCGGATAACCTATTACGACGAAAACTGGGAATTCCATGATGAAGTTTATACCGGCTATCTGGCAAGGATAATACAGCACGAATATGATCATCTCGATGGTGTCCTGTTCACCGACAGGGTCAATCCACTGCGTAAAAGACTTTTAAAGAGCAAACTGACTGCCATCAGCAAAGGGCGCTTCGAAGCCGATTATAAAACCATACTCCCTGGCCAGAAGATAAAAAGTATTTAGGCACTCCAGGCACTTTAGGCACTCCATACACTTATTAAATTATTTCCTATCTTTATAGAATAGTCTCAAACTGCAGACCGTGCTTTACAGGGAAATTCCGTTCCTGCGTATTGGCTTTGCGCTATGTGCCGGTATTATATGCGGGTATTTCATACATCCGGGTAAGATCTTTTTTATTCTTGCCGGTATAATTATTATTGCGGGATTCATACTTTCTGTAACTTTCAACAAAAGGATGGTAAACCATCTTTACGGTTTTGTTTTCATCCATGCCATGTTCCTGTGCGGACTTCTGCTTTACACCCTGGAAAAAGCATCGATCCCGGATCTCAGCACTGAGGAGAGTCTTTTCAGCGGATATGTTTCCGGTTATCCTGAAGAAAAAGACAAAACCTGGAAAATTGTATTAAGGCTGCAATCGGGTATTATCGACGATACCATCCAGCCTCTCAAGGGAGGATTGCTTATTTATCACAGAAAAGAAGGAAACCCTCCTCAATGGCTTCCCGGCGATAAGCTGACAGTGAGATGTATGCCCCGGAAAATTGAGAACAGGGGTAATCCTTGTGAATTCGATTATCAGTTCTATATGGAAAACCGCGGGATCAGGTATGTAGCCTTCACCGACAGTAACGATGTTCTGCAACACAAAGCACCCCCGCGCAGAAAGCTTACACACAGGGCCCTGCTGATCAGGCACAGGATAATTGAGATGTTCAGAGAAAGAGGCCTCAGTGGCGACAGGCTGGCTTTGGTGGCTGCCATAACCATGGGACAGAAAAACATGCTTGATCCTGAACAGAAACAGTACTTCATTAAAGCAGGTATCATGCATATAATGGCTGTTTCAGGGCTCCATGCAATGATACTGAGCCTTTTCGTCCTGAGGATATTGTTCTTCCTTAAGGGCAGGCTACGGATCCTCAGAATATCAGCGGCGCTCATGGTTCTGTGGGTCTTTGCCTTTGTAACCGGTCTGACACCATCTGTTTTAAGGGCAACATTGATGTTTACATTCCTGCAGACAGCGACACTGATGAAGAGACCTGTCAATCCCGTAAATTCAATTCTTGCATCAGCTTTTGTCCTTATAATGATAAGACCTTCCGTGATATTTGATGCCGGTTTTCTTCTATCATACTCCGCAGTCACTTTTATTATCGTATTCTATAAAGATCTCTACAGACAGATTCATCTTAAAAAACGAATTCCTGACCTTATATGGCAGTCGGCTGCCGTTTCGGTTATAGCCCAGACCGGTACACTCGCTCTTACGGTAATGTTATTCAACCGGTTCCCAACCTGGTTCATTCTCTCAAATATTGTGATTGTACCCATTTCATCAATAGTCATAGTTGCAGGATGCATGCTTCCGCTTATATATCCGCTGGATTTTATTTCATACCCTCTTGCTGACCTTATCGGATTTGTCACTGGCCTGACTGAGTATCTCACTGCAAAAGCTGCATCGCTGCCACTGTCTACCATCGATAACATAGGAATGACATCTGTGGAAGCTATTTTATTGACAATCACCATCTTTATATTCCTGCTTTTTTTTCTTAAAAAAAGACCTTTTCCTGCAGCCGTGCCCCTGGCAGCTCTACTCTGCCTGATAACAGCCGGAACAGTTAAGCAGATTTACGTACGAAGTTCGTCTGAGCTTATTGTATATAACAGTTCCGGACAAAGCATTGTTGGAATAAGGACAGGCAGGGATCTGGCTCTGTGGTCAGATACTATTACGATAAGCCCTGAGGTGACAAAGCATTGTTCTACTTTCGGTCTGAGGGCAAAAAACCATTCTAACGACAACAGGCCTGTCCTTCTGAAAACAAAGAGCCATTCCATCCTTCTGACACCTGTGGTTTCACCTTCGGTACTTGACACGGCAAATCCTGACATACTGATAATCAGGGGCAGGAAACCACTCGTGCAGGGTACACTTAAGGCTCCGCCCCGACTGACTAAAATAATCGTATCATCAGGCACCAGCCTCGGTTACCAACAGACAAGTGTGTTAAGATCTTTAAATCCCGACACACTTCATTTCACCGCCAGCAACCGGGCATTCAGGATAAGGCTATGAAAGAAGGCGGAAGAATTATATGAAAAAAGTTGAGTATTATTCTATTTATCTATTATTTTGTTATGTTTTATATCACTGCAAGCCCATGAGAATTATTATTGCCGGAGCCGGTGAAGTAGGGTCGCATCTTGCAAAGATGCTTTCAAATGAAAATCACGACATCATAATCATTGACCCTGAAGATGAGAGGCTTAAACCCATCGGATCTACTCTCGACCTGCTCACCTACGACGGATCTGCAACATCCACAAATATTCTCAGGGAGTTGTTGCAGAAGAAAACTGATCTGTTCATTGCTGTAACGCATTCTGAAGATACCAACATAATTTCCTCAATACTGGCAAAGCGTTTCGGAGCTGTAAAAACCATAGCCCGTATCGACAATCTTGATTATCTTGAAAAATACAACGTCGATTATTTCAAAAGTCTGGGCGTCGATTCTTTGATTTATCCCGAACTTATTGCAGCAAGGGAAGTACTGAGCCTGCTGCAGGAGACAGGGACGACAGAATACATGGAATTTTCGGGTGGTATGCTGACGATGTTCGTACAACGGCTGGATGAAAATGCCCCCATAATAAATAAAAGCCTTGAAGAAATTGCCCTTACCAATAAAACTGACCAGTACCGTGCTGTTGCCATAAAAAGGAATGACATTACAATCATCCCCAGGGGCAAGGAAAGATTCCTTCCCGGTGATCTGGTATTTGTGATCTCCACACGCGAAGGTGTTGACGGAATGATGAAGACTTCAGGTAAAGAAAGTTTCCAGGCAAATAATATCATGATACTAGGCGGAAGCAGGATAGGAAGGCATGTTGCAATGTACATGCAGAAAACCTGTTCTGTAAAACTTATAGATTCGGATCCTCAGAGATGTGAGGACCTTGCCGAGGTTCTTGACAACACCCTGATAATAAATGGCGATTGCAGAAATATAGACCTTCTTGAGCAGGAGGGTATTACCAAAATGGACGTCTTCATAGCCGTAACGGGAAACTCGGAAATAAATATACTCTCATGTCTGCTTGCCCGGAACAAAGGGGTTAAAAAGACAATTGCCGAAGTTGAGAACATGGAATACATAAGTCTCGCGGAGAACTCCGGCATAGATACCATCATTAACAAGAAGATCGCAGCTGCGAGCCGGATTTTCAGACATACAACAAGTCTTAACGTAACCCAGGTGAAATATATGACAGGAACAGACGCAGAAGTCCTTGAGTTCAATGTTCCGGAAGATGCCCGGATTACAAGGGGGACACTCCGCAGTCTCGACTTCCCTAAAGATGCAATAGTGGGAGGAGGCACCCGGGACGGTGTTCCGTTCATTGCCACCGGAGATACTATTATCAGGGCTAACGACAAAGTCGTCGTATTCACTCTGCCATCGGCCTACGACCGCCTCATAAAATTCTTCACCTGATCAGGTATGATCAATTTCAGGATAATTGCCAGGGTTTTCAGCATTATAATAATTGCTGAAGGATTCTTTATGCTTCTCTCATCAGGTGTTTCTTTTTTCTATGGAGAACGTGGCTCCCTATTCCTTTCAGCGATAATTACAATTGTCAGCGGCATACTTGTGTTTACTCCACTCAGAAATGAAGAAAAGCTTTCAGGTCAGAAGGAAGGATTTGTCATCGTTACCGGTATGTGGCTGATTGCATCTGTATTCGGTACACTTCCCTACCTCCTCAGCGGGACTATAAGGGATTTTTCGTCTGCCTTTTTTGAATCGGCATCTGGGTTCACAACAACAGGTGTTACCGTTTTCGACGACCCGGGAATATTACCCAGGGGTATTCTTTTGTGGAGGAGTCTTACCCAGTGGATGGGAGGCCTGGGATTCATTATAATCTCAATGTCTGTGCTCCAGGTGTATAAAACCGTAAATGTACATCTTCCGATACAGGATTTCACAGGGCAGCACGCAGGCGACAAGATACATCCCAAAACCGAAGAGGCGGTAAAGAGACTCATCTCAGCTTATATTGTCCTTACCATCGTGGAAGCAATGCTGCTTTTTGCCGGCGGTATGGAAGCTTTTGATGCAGTATGCCATTCGTTAACAACCATTTCCACAGGCGGCTTTTCGACACATGCTGCCGGCATAAGTGTCTACTCATCACCTGTTATCATAATCATAATGACAGTTTTTATGTTCCTTTCCGGAACAAGCATGACTTTCTTCTATTTTATGGTGAAGCGTAACTTCGATAAGATAAGGAAGAATGAAGAACTGCGTTTTTATCTCATTGCATGTCTGGGATTTGTCCTGCTAAGTTCACTTGTACTCTGGATAACCGGTAAATATCCTGCCGGCAGAGCTTTTCTGGAAGGCTCTTTTCAGGCTGTTTCAACATTAACCACCACCGGATTCTACCATGCTGACTTCAACCAGTGGGGAGGGGTAATGATACTTTTAATATTCATCCTGATGTTTACAGGAGGTACCTCAGGCTCTGCAAGCAGCGGACTGAAAATTATCAGGCTGCTCCTTGTTATTAGGAATGCCAGGACTGAAATGAAAAGGATGATACACCCTAATGCTTTCATACCTGTAAGACTCGACCACAAACCTGTGCCCGGAGTGATAATAAACAACCTGCTGGTCTTTATTATCCTGTATATAATGATGATATGTCTTTGCTCACTGGTAATCTCGATCATGGGTTACGACCTGCTGACCTCCTTCAGTACCTCATCTGCCTTGTTAGGAAATATAGGACCTTCTCCAGGATCATTCGGACCAGGAGCCAGCTATGCATCTGTACCTGCGTCTGCAAAAATATTTTTCTCCTTTATCATGATGGCAGGAAGAGTTGAACTCTTTTCACTTTTTGTGATATTTACGTCGGAATTTTACCGCAGGTGACATTTTCAGGTGCAGCGGCAGGCAGATTCAGTCCCGGTCAGTATTCAAGAGTGCCGGGGCCCTGTCTGATTATCGCGGGTTCATCACCCGTACAGTCAACAATGGTAGAAGCTTCATTTCTGCCGTAACCTCCGTTTATAACTATATCCGCAAAGTCACCGTATTTTTCATGGATCAGTTCAGGGTCGGTGGTATATTCAATTATTTCGTCAGTATCGTGGATAGAGGTTGTTATTATGGGACGACCCAGTTCCCTGACAATTTCCAGAACAATGTTATTATCGGGGATCCTGATACCAACTGTTTTCTTTTTATTCATAAACAACCTCGGTATCTGATTGTTAGCCCTGACAATGAATGTAAAAGGACCGGGCAGGTTTCGCTTTAGAAGCTTAAAGGTTGGGTTATCCCTGATAACAGTATACTCCGAAAGCTGACTCATGTTATGAAATATCAGAGACAGATCAGGATTTTTGGGATTGAGCCCCTTAAGTCCGGCAATCTTTTCAATGGCTTTTTTGGCCCTGATGTCGCATCCCATTGCATAGACAGTATCAGTGGGATAAATGATAATACCTCCCTCCTCGAGTCTCTCAACCACTTTCCTTATACGTTTATGGTCAGGATTTTCCGGGTAAATGCGAATCAGCATAGGCCTGACTTAAAAAAAATAATATTTAAAAAATATTAATTAAACACAGTTTATAAAAAAAGGGTAAGCTACTTATATCGCACCGCTACAACCGCCTACCCTTGCTACCTTCCGATCCTGGGGGAGTTCAGCAGGAGCTGGTCGTATAAGACTTACCCTCTGCAAAAGTACAATTATTTCTACAGCCGTCAAAAAAAATATTCCAAACCTGTGCTTACCGCGATTATCATTTTTACAGTATATTTGTTCGTAGCTGAAAAATTTCACATAAAAAATCTTTTATCGATGGAAAAATCTGTTAACGTCTGGAAAGCCAATCTGGTGAACGGACTCATTCTCGGACTGATAGGAGTTGTATTTACACTCATACTCTATTTTTTCGACCAGACTTTTAATAAGAACCTGGGCTATCTGTTCATGCTGGTCCAGATTGTGATCCTCTATTTTCTGGTTAAATCATACCGTGACAATTACCTCCATGGAATGATAAATTACGGTCAGGCGCTGGGAGCAGGTGTTATTATTTTCCTGTATTCGGCATTGATCGGTTCATTGTTCAGCTTTCTACTGTATTCTGTCATCGATCCGGGCCTGTTGGAAAAAAGTCTCGCATTTACCGAAGAACAATATCTTGACAGAGGCCTTACACAGGAACAAATAGAAGCCGGGCTGAACATAGCAAGGAAGATGATGAAACCCGCCATAATGATACCTATGGGGCTGGTGGTAAATATGTTTTTCGGATTAATTATGTCGCTGATAGTGGCCGCTTTTGTCAGAAAAGAGGGTAATCCTCTGGTTGATACCCCGGTGGAGTAAAAATCAGGATTAAAATATGGATCTGTCTGTAGTAATTCCCGTTTTTAATGAAGAAGAATCGCTCGGTGAGCTCACAGAGTGGATTGACAGGGTGTGTACAGCTTCAGGTCTTTCCTTTGAGCTAATCTTTATTGACGACGGTAGCACCGACTCATCATGGGAAAAAATATCTTTACTGGGTAAAAGTAAGAGTTTCCTGAAGGGTATCAGATTCAGGCGTAACTACGGAAAAGCAGCAGCTCTGCACACAGGTTTCACACAGGCTCAGGGTGACGTTATTATTACCATGGACTCAGACCTTCAGGATTCTCCCGATGAGATCCCGGAACTGTACCGCATGATAAAAGAAGAAGGATTTCATATTGTATCGGGGTGGAAAAAGAAAAGATATGATCCTTTTATAAAGAGGACCACCAGCAAGATTTATAATCTGACTGCGAGGATGGCCTCGGGAATAAAACTCCATGATTTTAACTGCGGCCTGAAAGCATACCGCTCTGATGTTGTGAAGAGCATTGAAGTTTATGGTGAAATGCATCGTTACATACCTATGCTGGCCAAAGAAGCAGGCTACAGGAAGATAGGAGAAAAGATTGTAGAGCATCGCAAAAGGAAATATGGTTACACAAAGTACGGCCTCGACAGATTTGTGAAGGGCTATCTTGATCTTCTTACCATAGGATTCATCACCCGTTTCGGAAAGAGCCCGATGCATCTTTTCGGACTTCTCGGAACACTGATGTTCCTGGCCGGTTTCATAATGGCCGCTTATCTGGGTATAAGGAAGCTTGTTTTTGTGCATCAGGGATTGAGAGCACCACTGGTGACTGAATCGCCATTTTTTTATATCGGCCTCACGGTTATGATAATAGGTTCCCTGCTCTTCCTGACAGGTTTCCTTGGAGAGCTCGTAAACAGAAATTCGGCAGAAAGAAATTCTTATCTTGTTAAGGATAAGGTTAACCTTGCTCCTTAAGGAGGTACCCCGCCTATGCAGTGTGGGAGTTGAAAAGTATGAGATTTGATTCAGGGATTCCAGCACGCCTGCCGGCCTCCAGGTCTGTTTCCTTATCGCCTGTAAGTGAACATTGACTAATGTCAAGACCAAATTCGTCAATCGCCTGAAGTATCATACCAGGTTCCGGCTTCCTGCAGGAGCAGGGTCCGGTATAATCAGGATGGTGAGGACAGTGATAAACCTTTGATATCAGGATACCTTTTCGTTTGAGCTCATCAGTCATCCAGACGGTGAGTCTGTAAAAATCATCTTCGGCGTACATTCCTTTGGCTATCCCGGCCTGGTTGGTAATGATTATCAACAGGTACCCTTCAGCTGCATAGCGGCGGCACAAGTCCAGAACAGGCTCATTGAATTCAAAATCCTCCTTTCTGTATACGTGGACCTTGTCCTTATTAATGACACCATCACGATCGAGAAACAGGGCTTTATTCATTGTCTGCTGCTGTGGTTAATCTAGCGAATGATGTCGCGCGCTCTGAGATAATCTTCGGGAACACCGATATCTATAAAAGGTTCATCAAATATCCTGCCTTTGATCTCTCCTGTTTTCGCTTTCTTTTCCAGGAAGTCATTTTCAAGAGAAAACACTTCAGGCAGATGCTGGTCGAGGAGATATTTTCTGTTTACCAGGTAGATACCTCCGTTGATCAGTCCCGATTCACAGAATTTCTTTTCATTGAATCTTACAATAGTATCCTCCCTGCGCTCGACAGTTCCGTAACGTGAAAAATTCTCCATCTTCTTCAGTGCCAGCGTGAACATGCTGCCGGTCTCAGCCTGGAAGGTGCTTAAGCGGTCAAGATCAACAGGAAACCATGTGTCGCCATTGATAATGAGAACATCAGTACCGGAAGCCTTCGACAGAGCAAACATAACCGCTCCTCCCGTTCCCAGGGCTTTTTCTTCAATGGCATAGTCAAGTCCAATATCACCGAATGAATTCCCGAAATAACCTGTTATCACTTCGGACCGGTAACCTGCGGAAATAATTACTTTCCTCACGGCGTATCTCCCGAGCCAACCAAGAAGATAAGATAGGAAAGGTCTGCCATTTACCGGAGCCATTGGTTTGGGAAGATCCGGGACAATCTGCCTGAGTCTTGTTCCCATTCCACCTGCCAGTATGATAGCATCCATTATCATCTCCCGTTAAAAAGCTGTTCTTCAACCAGCAAACAGATAATATGTATGATCAGGATATGGGCTTCCTGGATACGGGCAGTCTCATTTGAAGGTACAATGAGGCATATATTGCACAGCCTCTCCATCTCAGACCCCGTGGAGCCTGTAAGCCCTATCGTTACAATATCTTTCTCCCGCGCAGCCTCAAGAGCCCTGACAATGTTGGCAGACTTGCCTGATGTTGATATCGCCATGAATACATCTCCCGCATTGCCAAGAGTCGTCAGCTGACGTGTAAATACCTCAGAAAAAGAATAATCATTAGCTACCGCAGTTAGTACAGAGGTATCGGTGGTCAGGGCGATGGCAGGAATTCCCGGCCTGTCGAAGGTAAATCTGTTAACAAATTCAGCTGCAAAATGCTGGGCATCTGCGGCACTGCCGCCATTACCCGCAAGAAGAAGTTTGTTTCCCTTCTTTATGGCCTCCACAATTGCTTCCGAAACTTTCAGGATACCATTAATAAGTTCATCCGACTCAAGAAGCCGCAGTTTCATCTCTGCCGACTCTTTTATCTGTTTTCTGATCCTGTCTTTCATAATTCTACTCTTTTTATGTCCTGCAGGTCTTCCGACTTCCGACTTCCGACTTCCGATTTCCGACTTCCAACTTCCGACTTCCGACTTCTAACTTATCTTCCATCCCTGACAGCCATGGTCACTGAAATGGAAGTTCAGTGCATATCCTCTGAACTTCTTCAGTTCATTGATCACGTTCATTCTCTTCTCCGGATCGACGGCAAAGAACATGAATCCACCCCCGCCGGCACCAGAGACCTTACCTCCGTAAGCTCCTGCACTGACGGCTGTATTATATATTTTCTCAATATTGCTGTTGCTGATTGAAGATGCCATCTTCTTCTTGTTCTCCCACTCACTGTCAAGTGCTTTTGCAAAGTGAACTATATCGCCTTTCAGGAGATGATTCTTCATTAAATACGAGTTTTCTTTTATCCGGAGAGTTGCCTCCACCTGGAGTTTTTTTCCCAGCAGGGTGTTCTTTTGCTGTTCCCTGATAATCCTGTCGGAAGCCCTTGAGGCACCTGTGTAATACAGGATCATCGACAATTCGAGTTCATCAACGATCCATTGTTTCATCCTGAGAGGGTTCACAATAACCCTGTCGTCGCTATAAAATTCGATGAAGTTAAACCCGCCGAATGTTGCAGCATACTGATCCTGCTTTCCTCCGCTAAGCCCCAGGTCGATCCTCTCGATCTGATAAGCCAGGTATGCCATATCGTAATCGCCGAGGGGAAGGTTAAGCCACTCGGTAAAAGCCCTTAAAATGGCTACCACCATTGTCGATGACGATCCCAGACCGCTACCCGGGGGAGCATCGCAGAATGTTGTTAGCCTGAATGACAAAGGTTTGCTGATACCATAATTTTTCACGATCCTGTTATATACCCCTTTATGCAGATCCAGCATTCCGTCGACAGGCAGATCCAGGGCAGATTTATATTCCTTTTTCAACCCTAGATCGGCAGCATAAAATACGATCGAACCTGAACGTGTCTCCTCTATGGTACAATATGCATATTTGTCGATAGTGGCATTCAGAACGGCTCCACCGTACATGTCGGAAAAAGGCGACACATCGCTTCCTCCTCCTCCGAGGCCCAGACGCAGTGGGGCTTTACTTCTGTAGTTCATGGTACTGGTTGCTGGTTGCTGGTTGTGTATTGCTGTTTTGTGTCATTGCGAGCGAAGCGAAGTAATCTTTATATTCTATGATATACCTCCATAATTGACTCCGTCAGTTTGTCCCATGTAAATTTAGCCTTTTCTTCTCTGATTCCCTTTTTGAATTCATCAGTTCTTCCCCGTGTAAAAAAATCCTCTATTGCATCAGCAATATTCCGGGGATCGGGATCAACGACATAGCCGCATTTGCCATGGGGTATTATCTCTGCCAGACCTCCGACATTTGTCACAAGCACCGGCTTCTCAAAATGATATGCTATCTGAGTCACTCCGCTCTGGGTAGCGTTTCTGTAGGGTTGAACCACCAGATCGGCAGCGCTGAAAAGACAGGCAACCTCATCTTCCCTTATAAACCGGTCATACAGGATGACATCAGCGCCAATACTATGATTATCAATGATCTTCCTGTAAGGTGTGTCATCCTCATAAAATTCACCGGCTACGAGAAGTTTAAACTTTCCTGCCCTCAACCGCCTGTCTGCAAAAGCTTCAAGCAGAAGGTCAAGTCCTTTATAAGCTCTTATAAATCCGAAGAAGAGCAGGTATCTGCAATCCTTATCAAGGTTAAGTCGCATAAGTGCCTCTTCCTTGTCCAGGGGTGTTCCGTAATTATCATAGAGCGGATGCGGGTTGAACAGCACAGGGATGCTGATACGGAATTTTTTAAGGTCTTCACCCACACTTCCCGACATTACTATAGCCCCGTCGATGCTTCCGGTGAAAAAGGTGGTAAGCATCCGGTCTATTATGCTTTTCTCATGTGGGATCACATTGTCAAAGATACAAATGACCTTCAGCCTTCCTTCTCTTCTCCTTTTAACTATCCTTGCCACTGTTCCGAAACAGGGTGACATAAAGGGGTGCCAGTATTTTATAAGAAGTATGTCGGGTTTCTGTTTTCTTATCCTCAGTCCTGTTTTTATCCAGCTAAAAGGATTGATGGAGTTCAGTATCCTGGTAATTTTCATGTTACCAGGGGGTGGCGCATCGGTATATTGTGTTTTTCCGGGGAAAAACACCCGTGGATACTGCAGTGTGAAGGTGAATATCTGCGTGTCATGACCTTCATCCAGGAGTTGTCTGGTCAGTCTTTCAATATATGCTGCCAGCCCTCCCCTGTAAGGATGTGCCGTACCCAGGACAATAAATTTCATTTTATATTTTCGTATTTCGACTGAAACCTCCTGTATAGTTGCTTGTGTTTATTGTCGAGACTGATATTCCGTCCTGCAATGAATGCATATTCTATATTATTTGTCATCATGTCGAGGATGTCGCCTGCCGAAACAACAATGTTGGCGTCCTTACCTTCCTCTACCGAACCTGTCACGTCATCAATTCCAAGTATTTTTGCATTGTTAAGAGTCACCGTCTGAAGTGCCTCTTCCTTTGTAAGACCATAGGGTACGGTTTGCCCGGCGGCAAAAGGAAGATTATACCCGTATGCAGGAGTGGCATAGGTCAGTCCTGTAAGAATACCTTCCTTTATGAACATTGCTGCCAGCTTGAATGGAAGACGTATATCACTGAATTCATAACGTGGAAGTGCATGTACGTGTGAAAGAATTACAGGAATATTGTTTTCCTTCAGGAAGTCTTTTACAGCCCAGGCTGATTCGTCAGCACCGGTGAGTACAATTCTTTTGACACCATGTCTTTTTGCAAATGAAATTGCTGCTATGATCCCTTTCGGATCTGAAGCATTAAGATAGAGTATCTTCGATCCGTCAAAAAGTCCTTTCATTGCCTCCAGACGGAGGTTCCAGTTCTCTGGTTTCTCTATCTGCGAATAGGCAACTGCATCAGTAAAGATCTTTTCCAGTTGCTCAACATTCCTGTCATAGGCGCTTTCTCCGGCTGAAGCTGAGGCAGACGCCGATGGCTGCGGATAGGTTGATACACCTCCTCTTCCCATAGCTGACGACCGGCGTGGCCATCCCATAATTAAACCATCATCAGCCTTATAGATAGCGTCTTCCCAGTTCCAGGCATCAAGCTGAACAACACTTGCGGTCCCGGGCAGCAATGTTCCCGACGGAACAACCTGAGCAAGAAGTATCCCGTTCGATCTGACAACCGGGATAACATGTGAATCGGTATTATATGCAACAATGGATCTTACATTAGGATTAAGGTCACCAGTCTCCCTGTTATCAACTGTCACATCCACTCCGTCTATCTCTACAAGCCCGAGATTCGTATTCGGAAATATGAGTCCAGGGTAGAGCTGCTTGCCAGTTACGTCAATAACTTCAAAGGAAGTCCTGTCGCCTTTGAAGTCTGAAACTTTACCGACAAAAGTAATTTTACCTCCGGAAAAGGCAACAGCACCGTTTTCTATCACCGTACCGGTTCCGGTATGAATGGTTGCGCCGGAAAGAAGGACAGGTTTTTTCTGGGCATGAGCTACTACCGGAACCTGGGCCACGGTATTTATACAGAATAGTGAAAGAGCTATTATAATGATCGCATGTATTTTCTTCATCGTACTGGTGTGTTTGTTGGTGATGGCGTTTGTGAAGATTCACGAAGGATATTCGATATTATTCTGTTTCTGTCTGTTTCCATCTGCTGCCGGAGCAGAACATCTTTTTCCTCTTCAAAATAAAAAATACCGTCTACCATGGTTTTGGAAACCCTGGCATAAATGGAAAGGGGATTATCGGTCCAGAGAACCAGGTCGGCGTCTTTACCTGGTTTGATACTTCCCATCCTGTCGTCGAGATGCAGGAGCTTTGCAGGGTTTAATGTCACAAGCTTAAGTGCTTCCGTCTCTTCCACACCACCATATTTGACTGTTTTTGCAGCTTCCTGGTTCAGTCTCCTGCCCATCTCAGCATCGTCAGAATGAAGGCAGGTAAGCACACCCTGGCTCAGCAATAATGCAGCATTATAGGTTATCCCTTCATAGACCTCGTATTTATAATCCCACCAGTCAGAGAATACAGAGGCGCCGTGACCTCCACGGGCAATCTGGTCAGCCACTTTGTATCCTTCATTGAAATGGATAAGGGAATTGACCTTAAGTCCGAAGTCTTCAGCCAGCTTCATTATCATCGTCCCCTCCGACTGCACATAAGTGTGACATTCAATAAAGCTTCTCTTCTCGAGGACATCGACGATGGCATCAAGTTCAAGGTCACGGCGCGGGGGTATCTTACCCGCCTTTTCTGCCGGCTTGAGTGCATTCCATTTGTTCCACTTATCGCGGTAATCCACAGCCCTGAAATAGGCATCGCGAATAATCTGATCCACTCCCATCCGGGTATTAGGATAACGCGAAGCTGATCGCTTGACATTTTCTCCGAGAGCATGTTTCAGGAATCCCGGATGGTTTTCAATTTTAAGTTCTTCTGCTGAATGGCCCCAGCGGTGTTTTATCACAGCCGACTGTCCTCCGATGGGATTTGCTGAACCATGCAGGATGTGAGCTGCAGTAACCCCACCGGCCAGTTGCCTGTATATGTTTATGTTTTCGGGATCGAGCACATCGCCGATTCTCACTTCGGACGTGATGGCCTGACCCGATTCATTGGTACTGCTTGTTGCTATGTGTGAATGTTCATCAATGATTCCCGGGGTAAGGTGCATGCCGGTTGCGTCGATTTCCCTGGCTCCCGGGGCACGAAGTCCTTTCCCAACACGTGAAATTTTTCCTTCCCTTACAAAAACATCCGCATTTGTCAGTATTCCCTCCTTCTCGTTTGTCCATACCGTTGCATTTTTAAACAGCACATTTTCCTGCTTCGGGAGCTCCTCATTTCCATAGGATACAAAAGGATATATCAGTTTCCCGGTCTTTGGTGTCACAGCCGGTTTCGACTGTCGCTTTGCAGTGACTGCCGACCCTGAATACTCTGCTTTCCATTCAAACCACTGTCCCGCATCAGTCTGCCCTCTTCCCATCATGTTTTTGCCGCTGACATATCCTGTGAGACGATATTTCTTCCCGTTCCTGTCGAAGGTGATATTCACCAGGTCCCTGTCCTGGGTAAAAGCTGCTCCTCTTACTTCTGCAGAGTCGAAAGAAAGCTTCACCGCAGGTTTATTGAAGTTTCCTGAGAGATTAAGAGTATATTCTGATGTATCGACGGACAGAGTGTAACGTCCTCTCATATCTTTTGTCCTCAGATCTGCCAATCTGTAAGGTATTCCCTGCACCCAGTTTTCATAGATCACACAGGTATCGCTGAAGATGTTCCCCGAGGTGACAATGAAATTGGCTATCATGCCGGTTTTAAGTGACCCTATTAAGTCGGAAGCTCCTGTCAGGGAGGCAGGAGTGGTTGTAAGTGCTTTCAGGGCTTCCTCTTCATCAAGACCGTATTTAATCGCTTTTCTCAGGTTGGCGAGGAAATCACTTTTTCTCCTCAGATCGGAAGATGTTATTGCAACGGGAATCCCGGCTCTCGTAAGAAAAGCAAGGTTTGCCGGAGCCATTTCATAATGTTTGAGTGCGGTATAAGACACAGTGGCTGCATCGAAAGGATCTTTCACATCGGGAGCCTGAGGGAAATTCAAAGGTACTATAAGGGAGGTACCTGTTTTTTTTATGTCGTTGACTGCCTGGTACTCATCGCCGGCACCTTTCACCACATAACTGATATTGAACTCTTTGCCTATTTTATCAGCCCTCATTATCTCAATTTTGTCACTTACTTCAAATATCTGGGGAAGTGTCATTCCGTCAATGAATGCCTCAATGCCCTCATCATGGAAGTATCCCCGGGGAAGCTGTTTGTACCATTGTGCATCATAGTGAAGCTGTCGTAGCAGGGCTATGATCCCGAACTGGGAATTAGGATATGCATCCTGTGAGCGTCCCCGCCTGAAGGAATAATTTGCCGAAGCCCTGTCTTTAATAACAAGTTTGTTGGCTATCCCTTCTCCGGTTGAAACAAGAGCTGATGTCCCCCGGGCCAGCCCATCGGCTTTGAATGTAAGTACCGCCCCGAAACCGTTCTGCCTGTATTCCCCGGCACTTTTTGCATCAGGAATAAACTCATCAAGCACGTTGAAAGAAGCATTGATTCCATCGTTCCAGTAATCTGCTATCCGGGGTTCAGGGGCGCTCTGTTGCCTGCCTGTCTGCCTCGAAGCCACCATTGAAGCATAGGAGCCTGTCGAAGGATCCGACGACTGGGTTCGTATGCCGTAATCAGCAGCGTAGATGTCGATGAAAGAAGGATAGACTGTTTTCCCGTTGAGATCGAAAACAATTGTGCCGGCAGGAAATACCATATCATTACCCATTGCTTTTATTCTCCCTTCCGAGATCAGAAGGTCGGTATTTTCAGCAACTGTCCTGTGATCCACATATACCCGGGCATTTGTCAGACCGTACAGCTCCGGTCTCCTGTCGCTTACCCCTGTAACAGGAATATTATCTTCCTGTGCTGCTATTGTAAGTGGTAACGACAGCAATAGAAATAAGAAGAAATTACGCATTGTATTTTATTAGAATAAAAGTATTATAAAACGGAATCAAAATTAAGATAATCCTCAAGGTATGCAAATGGATCTGTCAGTTTTCCGTCTCTCAGAATTGTTGCTCTTTCAAGCATGGGGCTGTCCTTTCCTTTAACCAGGTCGTCGACAGTATTGCTGATCAGCATCTTTCCGAAATCATGCGATGCATCCCTGGGGAGCTCTCCGGGAAGGTTGTCGATCGACATGACCGTTATGTTGGCAGGCCTGGTAAATGCAGCCTCTTCCTTTTCGAGATGAGGATTATAGCCGTAAAAAGGATCGGCAATGGTTGTTGCCCGAACGGTTGATGGTATGGGACCGTTGATGTCGCAGCTGATGTCGGCTATAACCGAAATCCTGAAATCCGGATGTTTCATATCGTCCTTCGAGAAGAACACCGGTGAACGCGGGTCCCAGTAATGACCTGTTATCAGCACATCAGTAACCCTTGTAAAAGGCAGAAATGCCGACTCATACTGTCCGGGATCGTTAATAAAATCGTCGAAACCGAATTCTTTGCCATCTTTCCTTCTGACATATTTTTCCGGGCCTATCCGGCACATAACCGGAACATCATAAGTGCGGTTAAGGAAATCCTCAGGTATGATCTCTACGATGTCGTCGCATTCTCCGAGAGTCTCCATGGCTCCCATGGCCACTCTGCCTCCTCCGGTCACAAGAATCTTCAGTCCGGGTTTCAGTGCTATCAGCTTCAATCCGGCCCACATTTCTTCGAGATCATGGCACTGATAAGCAGGTTTCAGCCTGAACCTGTTTGTCTTCAGTCCCCTGGCTCTCAGCCCATTATATGCACCCACAATGCCAGCCCACCTGCCAAAAGCAACGACCCTCTCCCCCGTGTCGGTTGTAAGGTATTCATAGTCAATAAGGCTGATCTTTTTCTCTGCCATCTCCCGCAGCATTTCCCGGTTATATGGTTGTTTCTTACCCACATGGGCAAAGAACATATAAGTCTTTCCCGGGATGAATGTACGTCTGTCAACTTCTTTTACTCCAAGTAATATGTCACAGTCTGAAAGATCTTCCCTCAGCGGAATATTGAGATATTCATACTCTTCGTCAGAATAGCATCTTATGTCGCCTGGCTGGACAAAGAATTCCACAAACGGGTACATTTCTTCTATTGCGACAATCTGGGGAGGTGTCAGGGGCACTCTCCTGTCGGGCGGATTTTTTGTTTCGCGAAGTATTCCGATCTTTAGTTTTTCATTCATATACAATCCTGGGATTTCATTTAAAACGAAAAATATATGCTTGTCTTGATCCTGTATGGGTTGAGTTGAATCCGACCATTTTACCGCCCGGACTCCAGCGGCAGTGAATGTCACAGCGCCAGTGGCCGTTAAATTCCGGTGGCTGCACGTATCTTCCCAGGGGCAGGACGGCTTCTGTCTTCATGTCCGTAAGGTAAATCTTCTGTTCCCTCATGCCTCCTCCGGGGTAGGTGTCGGTTATCATCCACTTCCTGTCGGGGGAAAAGGTACCATGACCGTCATAATCAAGAATACCGTTCCCGAGTCTTTTGTAATCCTGTTCTCCCACAGTAAAAAGCACATGTGCATACTGTTTTCCTTCCCAGTTGGCTGTGATCATCAGCTCGTCATCGTTGAGCCAGTCGTAATGGGATCCTCCCCAGTTGTCGGGAAAACATCTCCTGAGGTTTTTCCCGTCGCTGTTAACGGTCAGCGAAGTTGTCACCCTGGTTTTATTATCCATCTGCCGTGAGAGCCAGAATATCTTTGATCCTTCCCTGCTGAAAAGAGTATGGTTAAACCATGCTATACTGCCTTCATTTAATGGCGGGATGAGGTCTCTGACATCCTGGAATGAAACCAGCAGTTCAGAGACACCCGTTTCAAGGTCGATGATAAAGAGTCCGTCATCATAAGGCAGCGGGTTATTCTCTCGCGGATCCTGGCCTCTTCCGCCATAGCCATAATCAGGGCGGGTAAGCCTGAGTCTTGCAAAATTAATGCTCAGGGCTTTTTTGCCGTCAGCGGAGACCGCACTTACAGGGTATGGGAGGGTCCTGATCTCCTTCCGGGTATGGACATTCATGATCACAGAGACATATGTGTTGTCCCTGAAATCGTTGTAGATGATAAGTGAATCGGGGGAGGTGCCCAGCCAGTGGGCCATACATCCCTGCTGGAAGTTCCAGGCCCTGGTTTCAGTAATGGGTATAAAAGTGTTTGTCTTCAGATCGACCAGTCCGAGGGTTGCCGGATCATTCTCATCAGGAAGCTTGTTCTTTATATCTGTTTCTAAAACAGTCACATAGCGTTCCGTAGCGTCGAAGGAGTTTATCCCGTAATAACTGGCAAAAAAATGTTCCCTGCTCCCTTCGGTGATCTGGACGGGGCCTTCCACTTGCGGAAAGACAACTATAATTCCTTTATTGTCATTTCCACCACAGGAAGCGAGAAAAAGAATCAATAAAGGGGTTAGGGATCTAATCAAATAACTCATATTTAACTGTTTAAAATATTTAAGTTTGTTTTCGGTTTATTTAAAAAGCATTGGTGCGAATTCTGATAGATATATTCTCCAGTTGGCCCAGGTATGGCCTCCCGTACTTTCGCGGTAGACATATTTAAAGTTAATCTTGTCGAGAGTTTCACGAAGAGTGACAACTCCCTTATAAACGAAATCATCCTTTCCACAGGCTATCCAGTAGAGTTTATAGCCGCTGTTCTTCAGTGCTTCGAGTTTTGTATTCAGTTCGGCTGCGGCTTTGGCTGCATCCTGGGTCTGTCCGGCTCTTGTCATGATACCCATGCTGAAGACCCCTATATAGCCAAATACTCCGGGATTATTATTTGTGATGGTCTGCGTATGCATACCTCCCATCGACAGGCCGGCGATAGCCCTGTTTTCAATTCCGTTGAGTGTACGGTAATGTTTTTCAGTCCAGGGCATCAGATCCTTCACCAGATGTTCCTCAAATCTGCCAGCCATTCTCTGATATGCGGCCATACCCTGTTCTCCTTCGGCGGGTACCGGGGGGACTTCGTTCTGTGCTCCGGCCTGGTTGGCGTTACCGTTGGTCATTACGACGATCATGGGTTCAGCCCTGCCCTGAGCGATGAGATTATCCATTATCTGCGCAGTATGGCCCATGTTCGTCCATGCATCTTCGTCGCCTCCTGCTCCGTGAAGAAGGTAAAAAACGGGATACTTCTGGGTACCACCCTCATAACCGGCAGGTGTGTAGACATAGGCTCTGCGGTCCATCTTTAGGACGGGCGAGTTATACCACACCTTTGAGACCGTTCCGTGCGGAACGCCGTGTTTGTGAAAGTAAAGATCCGATTCCGGTCCCGGGACGATGAGGAAGCTCTGATAGCGGGCTCCGTCGCGACGGACCTGCACATTTGCAGGATCGATAGTACCGACACCATCCACGGTAAATGTATAGCCGTAAAGTTCCGGACTGAGGGGTCCGACCGTCAGTGAGAATACCCCGGCATCATTTTTCACCATTTCCTGAACGGAGCCTGGTCCTTCCTGCCACTCTCCGGAAATAGTGACTCTGGAAGCATCTCTGGCGTTGATCCTGAAAGTCACACTGTTGTCGGCATGGATCTCAGGAGATACGATCCTCGGTGCTCTGGCCTGCTGACGTGCTTCAGGTGCTGCTGTCGGTCTGGCTGGCTCCTGACCGAAGGAATTTGCAGAGACAAGAAAAATTGTAACAAATGTTACAAATGCGGTATTAAGGATTTTTTTCATTGTGATGAATATTTAAAATGTTTTGTTTGTGATTCCGTCTTCCTGCTACCTCTTCGCATCCGGTCTTATATCATAGCCGTCGCCGGTTGCCCGGGGAGAATAAAATGCGGCGTTGTCGAGGTTAACTTCCCTGCCTTGCACCGCTGTATTATAGAAGTCCCAGACAGCAGGATTTGTATGTTCAAACCCGTGATATCCGAAATAGTACGAATGTTCACGACCTGCCACATCTGTAAAGTTCAGATAATGAGCATTAGTTGCCATGGGCTTGATCACGAGGTTTCCGAGCATCTTTCCTGAAGTAAGCAGATGGGCTCCTCTCAGGACAAAATCGTTCTTGTTGGACGTTATATAGAGTCTCTCTGCGTATCCGATCTTTGAGAGGACTTCACCATGTTCGCGGGTACGGATGGCTGCAGCATTCATAATTATATTATCGATGATCTTTTCATTAAGATACTGCCAGTCGCCGCACACCACGAAGTTGCTGATGAAGTAATTACCGAGGCTGTGGCAGATTATGCTGAAGTTCTGGTTTTCCGTCATATAAGAAGCACGGTAATCTTTGATCTGGAGTAGCAGGTTAAAGAAGTTGTCGCCGCATCTTCGGACTCGTGCAAGAGATTTATTAAAGTTGCTGTGTTGAGAGGGCCAGTCGAAAACCACAAGGGCTACATCGTATCTCTGCTGAACCTGGAATGCTCTGTTGAGAGTCATCGGAAGTGTTTTGCCGTGTCCTTCAATGAAGAGCAGCATGTTCCGGCCGTCGTTAATTTCCTTCATCCCCGACTGAAAATCGGGAACTATTGTGAGCTTCCATTCTGTTCCGTTGCAGGTCACGATGAAGTACGACACTTTGCGGTAGTCTGCTATGTCGTTGGGAAAGAGGACGCCTTTCTTATCGTCAGGGATATAAGGTCTGTTCGAGATAAAGAAGATTCTGGCGGATCCTTCAGGTAGGGGGCCTTTGTTCACGGAAATCTTATCCCATGAGGGCGTTATTTCGCAGAACGTCGGAGGCCTGTACTGACCTGTTGTATTGACGCAGGTAATTAAGCCCAGTAGAAATACGATTATGGTTTTACCTGTCACCGAAAGGTTTTCTGTCATGATAATCTTTCATTTGCTTAGTTGATTTAAAGCTATAAAAAATCCGGCAACTTCCAATCACGATTTATCACGAACTCACCCCCGACTTCCGACTTCCGACTTCC
>ERZ795053.352-NODE-352-length-57753-cov-5.988007_pt1 | contig 57753 bp, 52 predicted proteins | sample MGYA00375137_ERZ795053 | MGnify/ENA primary metagenome ERZ795053 (study PRJEB30182, sample SAMN05720284) | activated sludge metagenome | isolation source: Anaerobic digester | place: Hong Kong | collected 2014-12-17 ...
CGCCGCATAAGTCGACCCTCGATTGGGGCTCGCAGCGGGCTCGCTCGGCGCGCCGCCGGTCGTCGTGTTGTACTGGCGAACTTCTGTTGTATTGGACGTCGTTCGCGTTGTGTTTCCGTCGCGCGCCCAGTCCGGGAGCTGGGCCGGTGGCCGTCGATCGGCGGGCGACAACTCGGGGCGATCCGGCATGACGTCGTCATTGGTAGTGGCGCCGATGTAATACGTGTTCGGCGCGATCTCGTCATTCGTCGGCGCCGGCGGCGTGTCATTCGTCTCGCTGAAGCCGGGCCGGGAACTCGTCGACGTCGGTGAGTCCGTTGTGGACGTGGACGCGTCGCGCGGTGTGAGGACCAGCGTGCTGTTGCGCGGCTGCGTTTCATCATTGCCGGAGACAACGGGACGATTCGCCTGGATGGGCGGCGTCGGTGTCCGGGGCGCGGCCGTGACAACGCGCTCCGGTGTCCTGACCGGCGTTCTCGCCTCATCGGCGTTGATCGTCTTTACCGATGATGGCGCGGGCTGCGTGTTCGCCGGCACAGTCCTCGCGACAGTCGTGGATGGATTGGATGTCGATGGGGGCGTCGTGTCCGCCGTCTCCGGAAGGTCGATCGCTTCATCGGCGCCCGACTCGCCCGCCTTCGACCAGTCGGCGGCGCTGTATCGCCGGACGAGGCCCGACTCCTGTGCGGCGCTGACCGGCTTGATGAACTCGCGCGACACGTAGAGCACCGCATTCTTTGGCGGCTCGATCTTGAAGAAGCCGTCGATCTCTCCAAGGATGACGACGGGATCACCCTTCGTGAGGATGACCTGCGTGCGAGACTTGCGGCGGGAGATGTGACTGCCGGCGCGGACGTACGCCTTGTCGCGCGACACGGACCCGATGTCGTTGGTGTGTCGCTCGACGGCGTTCTTGTCGATGTAGCTGAAGCTGGTCGGCGGCGGCAGGATCTTGTACCAGCCGCTTGATTCGCCGAGGACCAGGACGCGATCGCCCGCCGCCAGCTTGCAGGTGGCGTAATATCGCGTGCCTTCGCCGCTTCGGACATTGACGTTGTTGCCTGAGACCTCACCTTCCCATGGGAATGCGGACGACTGGGCAACGCTCGTCGACGTCGATGCGACGAATATTGAAAATGTAAAAAGCCCAAAGTGGATGCGGCGAGTCATGGGGCACCTCCGTGTAGGATCACGACACTTCGTGGGTCGTGCGAAAATCCATTTCAACGCAGAAATACTGCTGATATTAGGCTATTTCCCATTCTGACCGATGTCAATCACATTTGGCGCAGGCGCCCTCGATCGCGACGCGCCCATGGCTTGAGACGCCGACGCCGAACGCGCGTCGGACTTTCCTCCGCGGCGAATCTCGTTAGCATCGCGCACGCTGATGCGTACCTGTGAAATTCACCGCCGGGGCTCCGAATGATCGCCTACCTCGTTCGACACGCTGAGTCGCTTTCCAACACGAAGGAGTCGGCGTCGCTGAACGCGGCGCTGTCCGACCTCGGTCGACGTCAGACGATCGCCGTCGCCGAGCGGCTTGCGGCCGCCGAGATCTCAGCCATCTACTCGAGCCCCTTCGATCGCTGCATAGAGACGGCTGCGCCGCTCGCCGAGCGGCTCGGGCTGCCGATTCGGATTCGGCCTGAAATCTGTGAATACCATCAGATTCCTGAAGGAGACGAGCGAACGCACGGACTCGAGTCGATCGAGGCGATTACCCGGCGCTACCCGATTGCCCGGCCGTGCCCCGATCATGCGGATCCCTTCGAGTGGACGCCGACGCTGGAGCCGTTCGAAAGCCTGCTCTCGCGTATCCGGCGTTTTGAGGCGTTTCTGAAGGGGCGATGGGGGGACGACGACGCCGTCGTCGTATTCAGCCATGGAAGCCCGACCGCCCGCCTCATTGACGCGTGGCTCACGATGCAGCCGGGACCCAGCTTCCGATTCATCATCGACAACGCCGCCGTGTCCTGCGTGCGGTTTCACGCCGGCGTCAGCAGCCTGATCTGCCTCAACGACGTGTCCCACCTTGCCGGTCTGCCCGCCCCGCGATCCGGGAACTATCGGGACGATCGAACAATCAAAAAGCTGCCCCCAAGCGGCTATTGGTGATCGCCAGCCCCTGTTTTTCGCGGCCGAGGCGGGGGGCTTATCTGAATCCCCGAGTCGGCCGATGAACAACGTGAGGTGATCGAGCGTTTTGACACAATCCGGGACGCCGCGACCGACGCCGGCGGCGCCGTGCGGGAACGGCCATTGCGGCCGCCCGGCGCCACGCGCAATCGTCCAACTGGGACTCCGGGCCGCCACGTCGAGGCGCCGGTCCCGGTTCCTGACGAAAGTGACCCGCAGAATCCCGCCACCCCGTCGAGCCCAACGCCAAACGCCAGCGCCACGGAACTTCCTGAGCGGCGAGCCCGAAATGTCACGGGCGCGAGTGTCGCGAGCCGCCGACGGGTCTCGAATGTGCTGACCGTCGACCTGGAGGACTGGCCTGTCGCCGTCCTCGGACCCCATCACGACATCACGGGTCGCGTCGTTTCGAACACGAAGGAAGTTCTGCGGATCCTGCGATGGCACAACGTGCGGGCGACGTTCTTCGTTCTGACGCGCGCCGCCGAGCGATTTCCCGATCTGATCCGCATGGTCCGCGACGATGGACACGAGATCGCCTCGCACGGTCACGGCCACGAGCTCGTGACGCGCATGACGCCGGCGGAGTTTGAACGGGATGTCGCCACGAGTGTCGAGATCCTGCGAAAAATCACGGGCGAGCGCCCCGTTGGGTACAGGGCGCCCGCGTTCAGCATCGTCAACGAGACGCGATGGGCGGGGGAGATCCTCGAACGTCTCGGTTTTGAGTACGACTCCAGCATTTTCCCGATCCGGCATCCGCGCTACGGCATCGCCGACGCGCCTCGCGATATCCATAAGTGGCCGAGTGGACGGCTGATCGAATGCCCGCCCGCGACCTTCCGGATGTTCGGCCGCAACCTGCCGATCGCCGGCGGAGGGTACTTCCGCCTCCTGCCCGGAAGCGTCGCCCGCACCTGCATCCGCGCGTTCAATCGACAGGGCCGAGCCGCGATTCTCTACATGCATCCCTACGAGCTGGATGTGGTGGGACTTCGCGAGCATCGGCGCGACGGGGTCCGCTTCGGTCCCTGGCGCCATCTGACGCAGGGCCTCTTCCGCGATCGGATCGAGCGCCGTCTTCATCGATTGCTGGAGTCGTTCGACTTCGTGACGATGCGCGAGATGCTGGCCGCGCGAGCGACTGACGAGATAGATTAATCGCTTTCCAGCCGGCGCCATTCGGAGCCCGGTCAGTCATGACCGGGTCTGAGATCAGTCCCGATCCTGCTCCGCCCGACCGTCACAGATCACGCGGCCTTCGGCGTCGAAGGACACGTTGATGACGTTCGGGTTGCAGCAGACGGGGCAATCCTCGACGTACTGCTGACAGCGACCGGCGGAGGGATCGACGGGAATCACAATCTCCTCGCCACAGATGTCACAAGTGTAGGTTGTTTCGTCCACGACTGAATCGCTCCGCAAGGCCTGTTGCGCGGGAATCCCGGGGGATTCGACATCGCCGGCGCGTGGATCCTAATCGAAGCCTCCACCGATCGAATAGACAAATCGTACGGCGGGTATTAAGTCGTCCGTCGCACACGTCGAACGCATGATATCCGCCGCCTTCGATCCTGGTCCGGCGACGATCATGGCGCCCGTAGCGCAGTCGGCTTCTCCGACTCGGAAAATCAACGTCGAGAGTCTGTCAGACTCTGCGTCCGGCGTCAGTTGCACATGGAGTCGCGTAAACGTCTGATGGGTCAGCAGAATGCAGACGCCGACAATTTCGGCGGTTTGATGGTCGAGCCTGCGAGCCGTTGACGGGATAATTCCGTCGAGTCCTTCCGTCCTCCAAAACGGATACACGCCCGCCAATTTGGCCGGGATGAATCGTTCAAGGGAATCGAGGACCTGTCTCCAGTCTTCAGACTCCGGAATCTCCGACCCGATCGGAACTGATGAAAGCGCGGCTCGCAGTCGCCGGCAAAGGTGAGATTCGAGGTCGAAGGTTGCACTCCTGTTGCGGCGTCAGCCTACTCATCACTCAGGACTCACGACTCACCACAATCCCTAGCCATCCTTCCGGATGTCATATTTCTTCACACGATATCGCAGATTGTCGCGGCTGATGCCCAGACTGCGGGCGGCCTTGGACTGGTTCCAGCCGTTCTCTCGCAGGGCCTTGATGATCATCGCTTTTTCGTATCCCCAGAGCGATGACTCGTTCTTCGCCGTTTCCTGGACGATGTCTTCACCCACGACTTCCCGCGGGAGGTGACCGGCCGTCATCTCGGATCCGTCCGCCAGCAGGACGGCGCGCTCGATGATGTTCTGCAGTTCGCGAATGTTGCCCGGCCACTTGTAGCCTGTCAGCAGGGCCATCGCCTCGTCGCTGACGTGGGGACGCGGGCAGCCGAGCTGCGTCGCCGAGATCCCGACAAAGTGGTCGACCAGCGTCGGAATGTCCTCCCGCCGGTTGCGCAGCGGCGGCAGTCGGATGGGGAAGACATTCAGGCGATAGTAGAGGTCCTCGCGGAATTCGCCCTCTTCCATGGCCTGTTGCAGGTCGCGATTCGTCGCGGCGACGATGCGGACATCCGTGGCAATCGTGCGTGTGCCGCCGACACGGACAAACTCCTTCTCCTGCAGCACGCGGAGCAGTTTGACCTGCGTGCTCTGCGAGATGTCGCCGATCTCGTCGAGGAACAGCGTGCCGCCGTCGGCCATCTCAAAGCGGCCCATCTTCTCGGCGTGGGCGCCGGTGAACGCGCCCTTTTCGTGACCGAAGAGTTCACTTTCCAGGAGCGTTTCCGGCAGGGCCGCGCAATTGATGGCGATGAACGCCTTGTTCGATCGCGGGCTGGCCGAATGAATCTGCCGCGCCGTCACTTCCTTGCCCGTGCCCGTTTCGCCGAGCAGCAGTACCGTCGCGTTGCTGCCGGCGACGCGATTGACCATGTCCATCACCTGGCGAAGCGCCGGCGAGGTCCCGATGATGGAGGTCTGGACTTTCAGTGTTTCGCGAAGACCGCGGTTTTCGCGAATGACATTCTCATGCTGCGCCGCGTTATGGGCGCCCGAGGCCGCGAGGTTGGCAAAGACCTGCAGCAGATTAATGTCATCCTGATCGTAGGAGCCGCCCGTGACTTTGTTCAGGACTTCGACGACGCCGATGACTTCGTTCTTCCAGATGAGCGGCGCCGCGACGAGGCCGCGCGTCTGAAAGCTGCTCTTGGCGTCGATGCCGCGGAAGAAGTCGTTGCTGTCCTCCACGTCCTCGACAATGACTGTCTCGCCTGACTTCGCGACACGTCCCGCAATGCCGAGGTCGGCGTCGAATTCCTCGCCGATCAGGGCGGGACCGCGATCTCCCACGGCGGCGCGAAACACGAGCTTGTTGCGTCGCTTGTCGAGCATCAGCACGCTGGACGCCTCGCTTCGCAGGACAGCGGCCGATGTCCGCGCAATCGCCTGCAGCACTTCGTCGAGGTTCAATGACGCGTTGATGGCGGATGTCGCCTCGACCAGCGCGGAGACTGTGCGGGGCGGCAGACCTCGATATGCGTCATGATTGCCGGCGTTGGCCATTGAAACTCACAGGAGTTGGGCTGGGTAAAATGCCACAACGCGGTCCGAGAATTGCGGCGCCGATCGACCCATAGGTACGACCAACGCGCGCAGGGCGTCCGTAACTCACGTTCTGAACGATAGTTTTGACCGGTTGGGGTTGTCAAGGGTAAATTCCCCCACAGCCGGACCGAGAAGTTTCAGAATTGTCCGGAACCCGTTCGAACCGACAATCTTCACGGGGCGTATGAATCGGGGACGAGTGTGAATTACGGAGCGGACGCAAGCGAAGGTCGCGCAGACGAACGGCTGCTGGCCCAGTTTCTCGACGGCGACGAGCAGGCGTTCACGCAGCTCGTTCACCGGTACGGCCATGAACTGTTCCAGTTTGTCGCGCGATTTGTGCGCGACGCGGCCGCCGCGGACGACATCGTCCAGGACACGTTCATCCAGGTGCATAACTCGGCGCAGGGATTCGATATGTCCCGGCGATTCCGGCCCTGGATGTTCACGATCGCGGCCAATAAGGCGCGCGATTACCTGAGGACGCGCGGGCGACGAAAGGAAGTCGCCTTCGCCTTCGATAACAACGATGGCGATCAGACGAATTTTCAGGACTTTCTCGCGGACGCGGGACCCGCGCCCGAAGACGAGGTCGAAGCCGAGGAGCGGCGCGACGCGGTACGAAAGATCGTCGCCAGGCTGCCCGATCATTTGCGCGAGGTGCTCGTTCTCGCCTATTTCCATCGATTTCCGTACAAGGAGATGGCGGACATCCTGGAAATACCGCTCGGCACGGTAAAGAGCCGTTTGCACGCCGCCGTGACAAAGTTCGCGGAGGCCTACAAGCGAGAGATGGTGGAGAAAACAGAATCGGGGGCCTAGTCGATCGTCGCTCGGGGCCGCGGCGGTGGATCGATGCTGAGGGTGTGACAGAATCGATGTCTGGTGACTCGAAAAACAACCAAGCTCGACTGGATGTTTTGGGATACCAACTTGGCCTGATGGATGGGGACGAACGCAGCGCGATCGAATCCTCGTTTACCAACCCAAACGAACTTGACGCTCAATGCCGGGCCGTGGCCGCCTGGCTGGCGCCATTGGCCGCGGACGAATTTGAGCTTCCGGCGAACCTTGCGGCGCGAATCGAAGCCCGCATCGCCGCCGGTCCGTCCACGCTGAAATTGCCGACCGATGAGGCGACGGCGAAATCGCCGTTCCTCAGCGGCCGCGATCTCCTCGCCCTCGCCGCCGCCATCACGTTGTTTGTCGGCGTTTTCCTGCCAAGCTACCGTCAGGCCCGCAATCGCTCGATGCAGAGCGCCTGCGCCAACAATCTGCGCGATCTCGGCTGGGCGACGGATCTCTATCGATCCGCGAACTCCGATGTGCTGCCGTTTGCCGGCGGTGTCTCTTCACCCGCCGTGTGGTATCGACGTCCGCAGCAGTCGGCGCCGACATCGCGCGACCTGTTCCGCCTGGTCGATGGAAACTATGGCCCATCAGAGATCTTTGTGGATTCGGCGAGTCGAGGCGATTACCCGATGCGGCAACCTTCGCCGGAGACGCTGGATGACTTCCCCGATCCTCGCAACAGCAGTTACGGTTTCAATCGCCGATTGTCCCTGCGACCTTGGGTCATCTACGAACTCTCGACGCGTACGCCGCTTGCCGCAGACATGACGCCCCTGGTTGACGCCAATCGCCACCTGCGGCAGACCGGTCCGATGATGGTGAATTCGCCGGTCCACGGCGGCCGTGGCCAGAACATTCTGTACGCCGATTATTCCGTGCGATTTCACCCGCTGCCCACGCTCAAGCCGGGCGAGGATGACATCTATCGGCTTCACGACGTGTCCGACTCGCAGTACACGGGGTATGAGTCGCCGCGATCGATGACCGACACGTTCATGACGCCTTGACGCGATTCCGCGTTGGCGGGATCGTCGCGGGCATGTCCACCCGGAATCCCTGGAATCACATCCGCATCATCGAGGGCGATCTGACGCGCCTCGACACGGACGCCATTGTCAACGCGGCCAATTCATCGCTCCTTGGCGGCGGCGGTGTGGACGGCGCCATCCATCGCGCCGCGGGCCCCGGCCTGCTGGACGAATGCCGATCGATCGGCGGGTGTCCGACGGGCGAGTCGCGAATCACGGGGGGCTACGACCTCAAAGCGCGATATGTCATCCACACAGTGGGGCCCGTCTATCAGGATGGTCGTCAGGGTGAGCCCGAGGCGCTGCGGGCCTGCTATGTCTCTTCGCTGAGACTTGCGACGGACAATGCTGTTCGTTCGATCGCTTTTCCGGCGATCAGCTGCGGTATCTACGGCTATCCGATGACGGACGCGGCCCGGATTGCGCTGGAGACGACTGTCGCATTTCTGGCCGACCATGAAGCGATCGACGAAGTCGTGTTTGTCCTGTTTGGGACAGACGCCCTGCGTGTCTACCAGCGCATTCGAGATGCCCTGGCGTCATGAGACCGAGGCGCCTGCAGGGGATCGATCGTCCGCGACGCTCAGCCGTTGGCCGCAAGCCACGCCTTCTCGTCGGCGTTGAGCAGATTGTCGGCGCTCAGCGCCTTCAGCATCTCGACGCATTCCCGCTTCCATTCGCCGCGCTGGTCGCTCGACGCGCCGCCGGACTTTGTCGCCTCCCAGAGGGTCCGAAGCACGCGCGCCTGCATGGCGTCCAGGTAGGGGTTTGTGACTGTCTTTCGAAGATCACGGCACTTTGTCAGGGCCTCGTTCAGGAGCTTGAGCGCATCGTCGGATTTGGACTCGCTGACCAGCGTATTTGCCAGCTCGACACGAACCAGCAGGGCGCCTGTCGGGTCCCGATCTTCGAGTCGATCGAACGTCGACTTCGCTTCCTTCAGGCAGAATTCCGCCATCGCGTAGTTGCCGGCGTGTGAGAATGCGCGACCCAGCCAGAGCTGCGGAAACGCCGTCGTGAAATCCTTCGCTGACGTGTTGGATTCGGCGATCTGGACGGCGCGATCGGCGTGTTTCGTGGCGGCCGCGTTGTCCTTCAGTTCCGTCTCGATGCGTGACAGGTAGATCAGCGGCTCAATCATCTGGAGGCGATTGACCGTACTGTCGGACTCGATCTGGGTAACGCAGTCGCTCAGAATGCGCTTCGCCTCCTTGATCCTGCCGAGTTCGAGCAACGTGGCGCCCAGGGATTTCTCGTAGATGACGCGTTCATCCGCGGAAACGCGATTCTTCGAATCGGCGCTCCATTCGCACACAAGCGCGTAGTACTTCGACGCGTCTTCAAACATGCGCGCCCGCGTGGCGGCCCGCGCCATTCCGGCCAGCGTATCGATGGCCTGTTCGGAATATTCTGACCCATAGAGGGTCTTGATGTCCGCGAAGGCGCGCTCCATTACCTCGTGTGCCGCGGCGTAGCGGCGCGCCGCCGCATTGACTTCCGCGAGGCGCGACAGCCGCTGGACGACATCGGGTCGGACCTTGTCCTTGCGCGCCTTGTCCTGTTCGACGAGGCTTTCAAACAGCTGAATCGCCTCTTCGTCGCGGCCGGACAAGTGGTAGTCCCATCCAACGTTGGCGGACTCGAGGTAGATATACGGATGATCGGGCCGCAGGAGCTTCCTGAAGATCGCCAGCGCCCGTTCCCGAAGCGGCAGGACTTCGGATGTCATCCCAAGACGTCCGTAGAGCCATGCGAGATTGCTCAGCGACACGCCGGTATCGCGCGCTTCGGGGCCGAGGACTGTCTCGCGAATGAACAGCGCCCGCAGCTTCGTGTCGATCGCCTCGCGCACGCGTCCGGCGTACGCCATCGCCGTCCCCAGGTTGTCGAGCGACTCCGCCGTCTCACCGACTTCGCCGACCGTCGATCGGTAGATCTGAACCGCCGTCTGCAGCGACTCCAGCGCCGTGTCGACGCGCGCCTTGGTTTCGACGCCCTGACCCGCCAGGTAGATATTGACCCAGCCCAGGCGATCCATGACGGCCGCGTATTTCGGATGGGTGGCGCCGTAGATCGCCTTCGTCAGCGTCTTCGCCTTTTCGATGCTCTCGAGCGCCGCGCTGTATTCGCCGAGATCGATCTGCGTGGTTCCAAGCCGCAGATACGCAAGCGCCATCATCGGGTGCGTCTCATTCAGGCGACGCTTTGCGTACTCAAGGGCGAACGTCGCCTTCTCTTTGGCCTGTTCGTAGTGGCCTTCCTCGTTCAGCGCATTCCAGTCCCGCAGCGCCTTGTCGGCGGCCGCGTACTCCGCCTGCGCGTCCGGCGCCATGGCGGCCGCCTGGTCCGAGACGGCCGCCAGCGCGACGCTGGAGACCGTCAGGTAGTTCGGGCTCCCGAGGATCGACGCTCGGATTCGCATGGCCTCCTTGGCCGCCGTCGCCGCTTCCAGGTACTTACCTTCGTCGCTGAGCGACTCTGCGCGCTCCTGGGACTTCGTGGCCTTTTCGAGGTCGGCGAGTTGCTCCGTCGTGAGCGGCGCTCCCGTGGCCGACTTCTGTGTCGCCTGATGGATGGAGACGTCCTTCACACGCGCGTACAGTTCCGCATGCGTCGGTGGTGGGTTCGACTGTGCGAATGCGGCGCCGCAACAGCCAACGATCCCCAGCAGCGCGACTGCAAACCGCATCCATGAGGCGTGTTCGTTTCGATCAGAATTCACGTCGGACTCCCCTCGTTGTTACGCGGCCCAGCCGTCTCAGCGATGTTCCGTGTCATTTGTCGATAGCGTATGTCAAATGAAGTCGTCATGGTAGTCGCCGATGCGACGGCGCTCAATTTGCCTGCGTCCCTCATGGCTTAACGAGATGCGCACATTTTCTCAACGGTCCGGATGATTCGTTCGGCGATTCGTTGTTTCGTGCCGCTCGGCCACGCGTGCCAACGGCCCTCGGCGTCGAGAAACTCGAACGTGGCGCGATCCGCGTTGAGATTGGCGGGACCGTTCAGCAGGATCGCGTCCGCATGCTTGACGATTCGCTTTCGTTCGGCCTTTTGGCGACCATTCCGATCTTCCAGCGCAAAGGCGAGCGTGACACGCCGACCCTTCCGGCGTCCCAGAGAGGCGGCGATGTCTTCTGTCGTTGTCATCTCAATCGTCACGCCGTCCGGATTCTTGGGCAGCTTGTGCCGTTCCCGCCGCACGGGGCGATAGTCGCAGACCGCCGCCGTGAAGATGGCGGCGTCCGCGTCGCGGAACGCGCGTCCGGCCGCGGTCGCCATCTCGCGTCCCGTCTCGACGAGAAGCGTCTCGACGCCCTGCGGCGCCGGCAGGGCGACGGGTCCGCTCACCAGCGTGACGCGATGGCCGCGCGCCGCCGCGGCCGTCGCGATGGCGTACCCCATGCGGCCGGATGATGGGTTCGAGATGAATCGGATCGCGTCGATGTATTCCCGTGTGGGGCCGGCGGTGATGAGAATGTGCAGCGGATCGCTGGCGCGATTCGAACGGGCGGAGGCGCGTTGCGGACGTCGTTTGGCCACAGCGTAGCTTTCCTGTGGGGCTTATGCGCCGTCGACTGAGGATCGAGGCGGGGACTGCTTCAGGAGGGTCAGGGCGGCGTCGAGGATCGACTCAGGTTCCGCCATTCGGCCGGCGCCGATGGTTCGGCACGCAAGCCATCCCGACTCCGGCGGAACCTGCCGATAGCCGTATTCCTCCAGCGTCGCCAGGTTGCGCTGCACGATCCGGTTTTCCCACATCCGCGTGTTCATCGCCGGCGCGAGGAGAATCGGGCAGTTCGCCGTCAACGCCGTTGTCGTGACGACGTCATCGCCCAGACCGGCGGCAAGGCGTCCGATCGTGTTCGCCGTCGCCGGCGCAATAATGAAGAGATCCGCGGCATCCGTCAGACGGATGTGCTGCGGATCGTGCGTATCGGGGGAATGCCAGACGCTCGTGAAGACGCGCCGCGCCGTGAGGGACTCGAACGTCAGCGGCGTGATGAAGCGCTGCGCCGCCTCCGTCATCAGGACACTGACGCCGGCGCCGCGCTGGGCCAGCCTGGAGACAAGCGTGGCGGTCTTGTAGGCGGCAATTCCGCCACAGACAGCCACCAGTGTCTCGTAGCCCGCCAGATCCTGTTGGATCGGCGGCGGACCGCTGGAAGGCGCGCTACTCATTCTCGGGCGTCGGCTCGGGGTCGCCGGCGTCTATCAGGCCGAGTTCGATTTCCCTGATCACGAGCTCGAGCGGCGTCATCCGGCCGGGCTCAACCATTGGGCGGGCGCCCATCAGCAGTTCGCGCCATCGCTTCTGAACCAGCGCCGTGAACTTGAATCGGCCGCCGATTTTGTCGATCAGGTGTTCGTGCTTCAGACTCTCAATCATGTGTGTCGATGCCTCATGGTTGTCATTCAGTTGCGCGGATCTTCGCCACGATCTGCGCCACAGTCTCTTCCAGCTTGTCGTTGACGACGAATTCGTCGTAACACTCAGATTCATTCGCGTAGCGGATCTCGCCGTCCGCCTTTGCCAGCCGCTCGGCCACGCTTTCCGGCGCGTCCGTCTTCCGGTTGACGAGCCGGGTTTTCTGCTCCTCCGGCGTCGGTGGCAGGATAAAGAACGCGATCGCCTCGGGGATTCGTTCGTGCACCTGGATGCAGCCGCGGACGTCAATCTCCAGGATGATGATCCGTCCGTCCCCGATCGCCTTCTGAACGGCGTCGGCCGGTGTTCCGTAGAACTGGCCGTACACCTCCGCCCATTCCAGAAGCGAATCGGTCCGTCGGAGCCGCTCGAATTCCTCGGGCGCTACATAATGATAGTCGCGCGCGGCCGTCTCGTTGGGGCGCGGTTTTCGCGTTGTGACCGAAACGCTGAACTCCGCCGGCAGCGTTTCGCACAGTCGATGGCAGATCGTCGATTTTCCGGTGCCGCTCGGCCCGCTGATGACGATCACTTTTCCCTTCTTGTTCGCAGCCTTGCTGTCCATGGCCCTCCGTGGGTCCGCCTGGGGTCGGGAATCGCGTTGTTCCCCCGACCGGCCAACGCCGCTGTTACTCGACGTTCTGCACCTGTTCCTTGATGCGATCGATCGCCGCCTTCACGGCGACGATGTTCTGAGAAATCGTCACGTCCGCCGACTTGCTTCCGATCGTGTTCGCCTCCCGGAGCAGCTCCTGCGAGAGGAAGTCCAGTTTGCGTCCCGTCTCCTCCGGGGCGTCGCACAGGGCCGCGAACTGGTCCAGATGGCTCCGGATGCGCGACAGCTCCTCGTTGATATCGCATCGCTCCGAGTAGATCGCGACTTCCCGCGCGATGGCGTCCTCGTGCGGCGCGAGACTGCCGCCGACGACACCGCCGAGCAGCTGCTCGAGCCGGGTCTTCAGACGCTTGCGATATTCATCCACGACCGTTGGTGAACGCGTCGCTATGTCCTCGATCAGCCGGCGGATTTCGGCGCACTGCGCGGACAGGTCGCTGGCAATCGTCAGGCCCTCCACTTTGCGCATCTCGATCAGCTTGTCGGCGGCTTCGTTGGTCAGGCGCTCGACGATCCTGAACTGCCTGGCGAGCTCTTCCTCGTCGACCATCGGCGGCTGAAGGACGCCGGGGATTTCGAGGAAACGACCGACGTCCAGCGTCACATCGCCGCTCGATTCGCTCGTCAGCGCCCGCAACTGATTTATGTAGGCGCCGATGAGGCTCGTGTTGACGGAGTAGGCGGCCGCGGGGCGATCGTCGCGCAGCCGAAGACTGAACGTCACGCTGCCGCGCCCCATCTTGGCGCGGAGCAGCTTGTCGATCTCCGTCTCAAAACGCTGCATCGATTCGGGCGTCTTGATCGTCGCCTTGAAATACCGGTTGTTGACGCTGCGAATCTCAACGCGATAGGAGACGCCTTCTTCAGACGTCTTCGCCTCGCCGAAACCGGTCATGCTCAGAATCAAGTGCACACTCCGCCTGTCTCGATGGTCGATCGGGCGCCATCGGGACGCGCGATGACAATCCGATTACTCGCTTCCGCGCGCCGTCGCCGGACGCGGATATTCGTGACGCCGATGGCGATGTTATTCAGCGGTGGACGGCGCATCCGTCGCGCCCGTGTCGGTGGCGCCTGCGTCCGTCGTCTCCGCGTCGTCGGCCGGCGTCGAATCCGACGAGCCCGACGAATCTGTCGACCCTGTCACGTCGCCCTCGCCTTCCGTGGCCACGGGCGTGACAGCCGCCGGCGTTCGCGCCAGGGGCCGACTGGGTTCGAACACGAAGTTGCCGACAACGCACAGGACGAGGAACAGGAACGCCAGGCTGACGGTAAACCACGTCAGAAAGTCGCCCGTCTTCGTACCAAACGCGGAGTGACCGCCGACGCCGCCAAAGGCGCCCGACAGACCGGAGCCGCGATTCTTCTGCAACAGAACGAGGCCGATCAGCAGTACCGAAATCAGAATGATCAGAATGCCGATCAGCGCTGCGCCATATCCAATAGCCAACATGGTCATAATCCTTGAGTGTTTCGCTTAAAGCTGGTTCGCAGAAATCGTTTCCTGGATGATCTTCACAAAATCGTCGGGCTTCAGACTGGCGCCGCCGACCAGAGCGCCGTCCACGTCTTCGCAACGCATCAGTTCGTTCGCGTTGTCCGGCTTCACGCTGCCGCCATACTGAATTCGAATCGCATTCGCGGCGCTCGCGCCGAACTTCTCCGCAAGCTGTCCGCGGATATGGGCGTGGGCCGATTGCGCCTGTTCCGTCGTCGCCGTGCGGCCCGTTCCGATCGCCCAGACCGGCTCGTAGGCGATCACGAGCGTCGCCGCCTCGTCCGGCTTCACGCTCGCGAGGCTTCCGGCAATCTGGCGGCTCAGGACGGACTCCGTTTCATTCGCGTCGCGCTGCGCCAGCGTTTCGCCGACACAGACGATCGGCGTCAGACCGGCGTCCAGCACGGCCCGGACCTTGGCGGCGATCATCTCGTCGCTCTCACCCATGATGGCGCCGCCGGCGTCCTTCGGTCCGATCGTATTGCGACGCTCGCTGTGCCCCAGGATCACATAGGCGCAGCCGGTTTCCTTCACCATCGCGGCGGATACTTCGCCTGTGAAGGCGCCCGACGGTGCGCTCCAGCAGTTCTGGGCGCCCATCTCGATCGGCGTTCCCGAAATCGCCTTCGCCATCGGAAACAGGTAGATCGACGGCGGGCAGATCGCCACATCAATCTTCGTGGCGCCGCCGAGTCCGCCGGCGATTCCCTCCACCAGCGAGCGGGCGCCGGCGAGGTCCATGTTCATCTTCCAGTTGCCTGCAACAAAGGGTTTACGCATCAGGCCGCAACCGCCTCCGTGGGTTTGGGATACGAGCCGAGCACTCGCACCGTGTTGCAGTGCCGGCGCATCTCGTCGATCGTCGCCCGCACGGGTTCGTCCTCCGCGTGACCATCCAGGTCCACGAAGAAGTTGTATTCGCCCGTCGAAGCCGCGCTGGGGCGCGACGTGATCATCGACAGGTTGACGCCATTTTTCTGTACCGCAAGCAGCGCTTCAACCAGCGCCCCGGCGCGATGCGCCGTCACGAACATCAGGCTCGTCCGATCGGCGCCCGTGGGTTTTGCCGATTCCCTGCCAAGGACAAAGAAACGCGTGGCGTTCCGCGGATTGTCCTCGATGTTCGCCGCCAGGATCTTCAGACCGTACAGCTTCGCCGCAAGTGTGCTGCCGATCGCCGCCGTCCCGCGTGTGCTGGCCGCCAGTTCAGCCGCCCGGCTCGTGCTGGCCGCAGGGGCCACTTTTTCCACCAGTCCCGTTTCCGCCAGCCAGCGCTGCACCTGCTTGAACGCCTCGGGCTTGGACTGGACCACTTCGATCTCATCCATCGGGCAGTTCGCCATCAGGTTCAGATGAATCGGCAACAGCAGCTCGTTGCAGATCATCACGCCCGTGTCGGCGAACGCGTCCAGCGTGTCGAGCACGACGCCGCCGGTTGTGTTGTTCTCGACCGGGACAACCCCATAGTCAATGTGGCCCCGGTCCATCGCCTCGAAGACACCGCCGATGTGCACCAGCGGCTCGTATTCGACAGACGCGCCGAATTTCGAGACGGCGGCCTCATGCGAGTACGAGCCGCGAGGGCCCAGGTAGCCGACGCGCGGCGGCCTCTCCAGGGCGAACGACGCCGACATCAGCTCGCGATAAATCGCCAGCAGCGACGCCTTCGACAGGGGGCCGGCCGACCGCTGGCAGATCCTGTCAAGGATCGCCTTCTCGCGATCGGGGGAAAAAACCGCCGATCCCGACGCGTTCTTCAGCCTGCCGATCTCGACGGCGGCCTCCGCCCGGTGATTGAGCAGGCGGACGATATCGTCGTCCAGCGCGTCTATGCGTTGTCTGAGCTCATCGAGCGACGCCATGCGCGCACCTTCACCGCCGTGGTTACACCCCAGATCGAGCCCCACAGTGGAACCGCAAGTTTCGGCCCTGTCAAGTATTGTGACGAGTGAGCCGGTCTCATCAGAGGATTCCCGACGCGCCTCATTTCACAGCCATCCGACCGGGGGACGACCCTCAGTCCTCCAGACGCCGCCGCATCGGCCCCGGGTGTCGATTGCCAGCCCTCAAACCATCGAATACCTTGCCCCGGAAGCCCGAGTGAGGGGGGGGCCGGGAACGTCAAACGTCCATTCGTATCGCCGAGGAGTCGCTTTTTCCATGCGAAACATCCGAACTTACGCCGTCGCCCTGTTCAGCCTGTTTTTCCTTTCCATCGCCTGCGGTCAGCCCGGCGGCGCCACTCAACACAAGAAAACGGGAAACCCGATGCTCGACAAGTACGCCACTGTCCGCCTGACGACCGACATGAGCAAGCTTCAGCCGCACGAGCGGGAGATGATCCCGCACCTGATCGAGGCGGCTCAGTTCATGGATGACGCCTTCTGGATTCAGGCCTATGGCGACAGGGATGCGCTTCTCGCGGGGATCTCCGACAAAAACCTCCGGCGATTCGCCGAGATCAACTACGGTCCCTGGGATCGCCTCGATGACAACAAGCCCTTCATTCCCGGCGTCGGGCCCAAGCCCAAGGGCGCCAACTTCTATCCGGCGAACATGTCGAAGGAGGAATTCGAGGGCTACTGCACGATCCATCCCGACAAGGCCAAGGCGCTCAGCGGTCTCTACACGATGGTCCGACGCGCTGCCAATGGCCGCGACCTCGAGGCGATTCCCTACAGCGCGTTTTTCCGCGAGCAGATGACAGGCGCCGCCGGCAAGCTGAAAAACGCCGCGGAACTCGCGAAGGATCCGGGGCTTCGCCAGTATCTCTTCATGCGGGCCCTCGCGCTGCTTCAGAACAACTACCAACCGAGCGACATGCAGTGGATGGACATGAAGAGCAACACGGTCGACTGCGTGATCGGTCCCATCGAGACGTACGAGGACCAGATGTTCGGCCAGAAGGCGTGTTTTGAGGCGTACGTCCTCGTCAAGGACAAGGAGTGGAGCGAGCGCCTTGCCAAGTACGCGCTGCTGCTGCCCGGGCTTCAGGAAGGCCTGCCCGTTCCGCCGCAGTACAAGAAGGAAACGCCGGGCACGGACAGCGATCTGAACGCCTATGACGTGCTCTATTACGCGGGTGACTGCAACGCCGGCTCCAAGACCATCGCCATCAACCTCCCGAACGACGAAGAGGTGCAGCTTAAGAAGGGTTCGCGACGGCTGCAGCTCAAGAACGCGATGCGCGCCAAGTACGATCAGATCCTGCTGCCGATCGCGGATGAGCTGATCGCGAAGGATCAGCGGAAGCACATCACGTTTGACGCCTTCTTCGGCAACACGATGTTCCACGAAGTCGCCCATGGACTCGGCATCAAGGACACGATCAATGGTCGCGGCACAGTGCGCGACGCCCTCAAGGAACAGTCGTCGGCGCTGGAAGAGGGCAAGGCCGACATCCTGGGGCTCTACATGGTCACGGAACTGCGCAAGCAGGGCGAGATCACGGACGGCGATCTGATGGACAACTACGTCACGTTCCTCGCGGGCATCTTCCGCAGCGTTCGGTTTGGCGCCTCCAGCGCCCACGGCCGCGCCAACATGCTGCGGTTCAATTTCTTCGAGCAGGCCGGCGCGTTTTCCCGTGACGAGGCGACGGGCCGCTACCGCGTCGAGCGGGAAAAAATGGCCCAGGCCGTAACGGACCTGAGCCGCAAAATCCTGACGCTCCAGGGCGACGGCGACTATGACGGCGTCGTGAAACTGATGAACGAGCAGGGCAATGTCGGCCCCGCGCTGCAGGCGGACCTCGATCGCCTGTCGCAGGCCGGCATCCCGGTGGACGTCGTCTATGAGCAGGGCATGAGCGTCCTTCGCTGACGCCCCAGTGCCCTGTGTGCCACTGCTCTCAAGCAGTGGCGAGATGACATCGGTCGTCGTGTACCACTGCTTTCGAGCGGTGCGACATGACATTGTTCGCAAGCGGCAATCCAACGCCCCGGCTGGCGCCGAAAGGCCTGGTCGGGGCGTATTCTATTGGCGACGAAGTTCGATCACGCCAGTCCCCTGCATGCGGATCACATTTTTTCTTCGCGCGAAAACGCAATCTGCGGAGAATCTGTCAGGACGGGCGGCGCGCGTCGCGGCCTGCGTCGCGTCAGACAACTGGAACACGCTTCATGATCCAAAGGAGTCCAACATGAATCTCGGCGCATTTTCCGTCAGCCTTGCCGTCAGGGATATTCACGCCTCCAGGGCCTTTTACGAGAAGCTCGGTTTCGTCGCCCGGGGGGGAAACATCGAGCAGAACTGGTTGATTCTCAAGAACGGATCGCACGTCATCGGTCTCTTCCAGGGCATGTTCGATAAGAACATTCTGACGTTCAACCCCGGCTGGGATCAGGACGCCAACTCGCTAGACGAGTTCACGGATGTGCGCGCGCTGCAGCGCGAGCTGAAGGCGAAGGGCGTGACATTTGCAAACGAAGCCGATGAGTCGACGAGTGGCCCCGCGAGCTTCGTCGTGGTCGATCCCGACGGTAATCCGATCCTCGTCGATCAGCATCGCTGACGCGACGCCGGCGCCGGGCGCGCCGTCACTTCACGAACAGCACAATCACGACCAGCAGGATGGCCAGGCCCAGCGCCGAGACAAGTGTGCCGTAGCGGGCCATGTCGCGCGTCGTCACTTCACGCGTGGCGAACGCGATGGCGTTCGGCGGCGTGCTGATCGGCAGGCTCATGGCGATCGAGCACGACAGGGCGACGACCAGCGCCCCGGCGCGCGGTGAAATAGTGGCGATCGACGTCGCGATCGGGATCAGCATGTTGCTTGCGGACGTGTGGCTCATGAAGTTGGACAGCGCGATCGAGACGACGGCGATGGCCGCCAGCAGCGCAACGGAAGGCAGCTGTCCATAGGGAATCGCGTCGACGAGGATCGATGACAGGCCCGTCTCCTTCATGGCGACGCCCAGCGTCATACCGCCCGCGACCAGGATGATGATGTCCCAGTCGATTCGCTTCAGGTCGTCACGATCGAGAATCCCGAAGACGGGGAAGAGGCCTATCGGGAGCATGGCGACGACGGCGGAGGGAATTCCATGCAACGGCTGCGTCAGCCACATGAGGATCGTGACGGTGAATGTAATCACCACGAAGAGGAGGGCGGGCGTCAGTTCGACGACATCCGGGAAGGACACGGCCAGCGGTTCGCGGCGAGGCCTGAACACGAGGATCAGGACGGCCCACAGGATCAGCAGCAGGACGATGACGATCGGCGTGCCAATCATCATCCACTCGATGAACGAGATGGCGTATTTTCCGCCTTCGATCTGGTAGAGGATGCTCGCCGCGACGGCGTTGGGCGGCGTGCCGATGATCGTGCCCATGCCGCCGATGTTGGCGGCGAACGGCACGGCCAGCACGAGCATCTTGCGCGTCTGGGGCCGATCGGAGATTTCCTGAAAGATCGGGCCGATGATGGCGATCATCATCGCCGTCGTGGCCGTGTTCGACATGAACATCGAGAAGAGGGCCGTCGTCAGGATAATGCCGAGCAGCAGCATCGTCGGCTGCTTGCCGAAGGGCGTGATGAAGGCCCGGGCGAGGCGAACATCGAATCCGTGTTTCGTCGCCGCCAGCGCAAGGAAGAAGCCGCCGAAAAACAGGACGAGGACGGGGCTGGCGACAGGGTTGAGATACTTCTCCCACTGATGGGCGCCGCCATGTCCGTTGCCGACGTCGCCGAGGAGGTAGACGGACAGCACGATGACCATGATCGCTGTCGCGAAAGGCGGAATGAGCTCCGTGATCCACAACGCCGCCGCGCCGACAAAGAGAACGAACGCGATGCGCGGCGCCGCCTCCTCGATGCCGGGGATCGGGATGAAGATGGCGGACAGGATCAACCCGAGGCAGAGCAGACCTTTCAGAGCGGCCTGCCATCCGAAATCCAGAACGATTCGATTTTGAGTGAATTTGATTCGCAGACTGCGCGGCATGGCGTGTCGTTCGCTTTCGACGAATTCGGTTTTGGGGCCGAATCGTACTTTGCCGGCGCCAATTCTCGTCGACGCCGATCATCAGAGCATATCGACTGTACCGCGTTTCGACTACGCCACTTTGCCCGCTATTTACAGGTGTTTATTGCACTTTAATTGCGTCGATGTGAAGGTTGTGTCACGTCGTCGGCGATGGGGACGCCGCGGGCGGGTTGTGCTGCGAATAGTCGACCAGCGCGCCGCGCATCGGGAACGTGGCGGGGCGTTCGAACACGTGTTCGATTTCGAAATCGATGACGCGCTGCGCTCCGGGAAACTGCGCGGCGCGGGCCATATTCCAGTCCACGCGGCAGCGTCCGGAAACGTGAAGAATGTCGCCCGAATCCGGGGCGATGAAGACGAGACCGGCGCGATCATCGACCTGGAGATTGCCCAGCGTCTGGAACATGTTGTTTCCGCTGTAGTCGGGCCAGCTGAGTCGCGACGCGTCTTCGACGCGAACGAAGCCCGGCATGCCGCCGCGATGGGAGATATCGGCGCCGCGCTCGGGGTGGATCGACGCGATGTAGAACGTGTCGCTCTCCGCGACCAGGGTTTGCTGCGGCGCCGTCAGCGTGGCGCCCGAACGCGCCATGCCGGGCGAACGATCCGCGGCGACGAATTCCCGCGCCTGGATGTACTTCGGGCAGTTGCCATAGACCTCCGCGAGGGCGATCTCAAGGACCTCGCCGCTGGATGATGCGACGTGTCCGTTGAGCCGCATGCGCCGCCGCAGGCGGTGTTCGATCGCCTGCATCCCGACTGGGCGGCCGGGCGTCAGGGATTCCGCCAGGGGATCGTTGGGAAGCAGGCCTCTGTGGATTCGCAGACGCGATTCGTCGTCGCTCGGATCCAGAAAGCCCGGGGCGCCGGCGAGAATCGTGGCGATGACCTCTCCTTCGGCGCTCTCGGCGCCGAGCAGGAGCATTGGCTGCGATCGCAGAAAGGGCGTCGCGGCGGGGGGAATGCGATCATCGATGGACTCCGCCACGCGATCCGCAAGCTGGCGCGTGCCGGCCCTCTGCTGAATCTCCAGTTCGCCGTCGTGAAACCAGGTCGCCATCTTCACTCCTCACGTCGCCACACCGGCGTTGCGGATGATAGCGCCGCGGGGACGTGAGCGTCGGGAAATGTGATTCCCGGATCAGACGAAGCGATCCGTGGCGGCGCCGGGCGCCTTGCGGATGCTCGCGGTTCAGTCACAAGGTCATGCGGTCGTGGGAATGGCGGGCGTCCTGACCGAACCATGACTGGCTCGGCGCTGATTGAGACGTCTAGCGTTTATCGAGGACGAAAAAGTAGTTGTAGAGGCTGAGGCCCGGGCGGAATTCGCGGGTGATCTCGAAGCCGGCGCTGCGAATGTGCTCTCGAATTCGGCGTTTCGGGTAGCCGATCCGATCGAGTTCCCAGTAGTGTTGACCATCGAAGCGGGGTTTCGACATTTGTCTGAATCCGAGGGAGAGGAAGATCGGTTCGAGGATCGGCAGGTTGACGCCGATGTTGAAGCCGACGAGTGGACAGGGCAGCGTGATGACGAGCGACCTGCGTGTGACGCGCCGTAGTTCCGCGAGCGCCGCATCGAACTGATCGAAGGGCAGATGCTCAAGGACCTCGGCGATGAGTATTGTGTCGTACGCGTTGTCGGCGAAGGGCATGCGCCGCAGGTCACCCACGATGCTCGGCCGCAGCTGCGGGTCCACATCGAGCGTCGACACGTCCAGGCCCCAGCGGCGCAGGATCCACGTGGTCAGGCCCATGCCGAGACCGATCTCGAGCGCGCGATCGCCGCCGCAGTCGCGGACGACCTTCGCCTGGTACCAGTAGGTGATCATCCGCGGCAGATTGAGATAGTCGCCGAGGTAGTGATCGTGCGACACCTGAATGGCGGCGTTGGGGCGACGCGCAGATTGTGCCCCCGCCGTCAGATCGACACGAGGCGCAGATTCCGCCGGGGCGACGACGGTGTCTTTCGCCTCGGTTTTCAGCTCAGGGACCGCTAACAATGTCATTGCGACTCTCGAATTCGGGGGCGCGTGCGTTCTCCGCGTCGGTCACGCCTCGACGCTCGTCTCCTATATCGACGCCGGACCGATAGCTTTCTTAGCCGTCAGCGGCGTTTTGAATCGCCGGACGCCTCAACTGACGGTGACGAGCGGGGTTTGGTCACGGAACACAATACGACAACTGAATCGGCGGCGGACACGCGACCGCTTGTCCTCGTGACGCTGTTCGGCGGCGGCTGGTACCGCGAGATCCTGAAGATCGCGGAGCGTCTGCCGGGCGATCGCTTCCGATTCGTCTACGCGTACGGCTACCTGAACGACGTCCACGGCGCGGCGGATCTGTCGATGCCGCATCCCGGGGCGCGGCTGCCGATTCGATTTCTGGGACCGACGCGAAAGCGCTGGTACGGGAGACTCGTCAATGGTTGGAATTTTGTTGTGGCGTGTGTTGAGGCGATGCGGATGGTTCGCTCGCAGAGACCGAACGTCATCCTTGGGATGAGTACGGCGAGTTCGATTCCGCTCTTCCTTGCGGGGCGGCTGATCGGCGCCCGCCGGATATTTGTCGAGTCGCTGACGCGCGTCGATCGCCTGTCACTCACGGGGCGAATCGTCTATCACGCGCGACTCGCCGACGTCATGTACGGCCAGTGGCCGCAGCTTCAGAAGCGTTGTCCGCGGGTGCGTTTTTCGGGGGCCGTCCTTTGATTGTCGTCACGGTCGGGACTCAGTTCTTTGACGAGCTGATCGCGGAGGTCGATCGGCTGGTGGCCACGGGCGTGATTCGCGACGACGTGTACGCGCAGATCGGCCAGTGCAGGGAATTGCCCCGCCACATGTCCTGCGTCCGCTTCGATCGCGCATTGCACGAGAAGATGCGGGCCGCGGATCTGATCATCACGCACGCCGGCACAGGATGCGTGATTGAAGCCATCGAGCTCGGCAAGCCGTTCATTGCGGTCGTCAATCAGGGCAAGGCGGGGGATCATCAACGCGAGTTTCTTGAGTCACTTCAGACGACGCACGATTTCTGCTGGATTGCGTCGCCCGCGGAACTGGCGTCGGCGCTGTCAGCGGCGCGGCCGGCCAGGGCGCTTCAGGCGAACCGGCTCCAGCAGCTCTGTGATGACATTGAACGAGAGATTCTGGCGGCGTGCGGCGCCGCACGCGCCGTTCCCTAATTCGAAAAGAGTTCGCCGGGGCCGGACTCCGATTCGCCGGACTCCCACCGCTGTCGCACCAGGCCCAGGCCATACACGCAGTACTCGAACTTGTCGCTGAGTTCAGCCAGCACCTCACCCGGCGGATCGAGACCGGCGGCGCTGAGGTTGGAGGCGATCAGGTAGGATCGCTTTCCCTGATCGAAATAATCGATCAGATCGTCCTTGGCCTGTCGTCGGTGGATTCGACGGAGATTCTCCGGATAGACACCCGTCCAGAAGAGCGTGAAGTCGCCGATATGGCGATGGTACTCGCGCTTGCGAATATCGGGCGTCGCGTGCTCCGACAGCTCTGTCGCCGTAAGCATGTCGGCGACGTCTTCGATGCGGCGGCCGCTGCCGTCCACGAGCAGGTTGATCCGTTCGACGTGGATGAAGTCCGTGAGCAGGTCTGTCAGGTAGTCAAGCAGACCCACACTGGCGATGCCGACACGTTCCTGGAAGCTCTCTTCCACGAGGCCCGCGAACCAGCGATGCAGCGGATGATCATGCGGCGTGTTGCGCACCTTCAAAACCTCCGAGCGGCGCAGATGTCTGAACGAATCCCCCGGCGGTCCGCTGGCGTCGCGGTCCGTCGATCACTACTTTTATCGTAGGATTCGAAGTTTGCCCGGTAAAGGATTTCCACCGGATTGGGGCGGCGCGGGTCTTATCGGTCGATTCCGGCGCCGCAGGACGGCGACGCGGATACGGAGGATTGGGTCATCAAGACACACGAGCTTCAGTATGAGTTGCCGCCTGAGCTGATTGCACAACGGCCGGTCGAACCGCGGGACGCGTCGCGGTTGCTGATTGTGGACCGGGCAGGCGGCGTCTGGCGGCACGGCCGGTTTCGCGACATCGTCGACATGCTGCACGATGGCGATTGCCTGATCCGCAATACGACGAAGGTCATTCCTGCAAAGTTCGAGGCGTATCGCGATTCAGGAGCGCGCGTCGGAGGACTCTTCCTGCGCGAGCTGGCGCCGGGACGATGGTCGTGTCTGCTGGCCAACACGCGGCGCGTTCGCGATGGCGAGTGGCTGCGGCTGGGTTCGTCGGATTGGCGCATCGCGATTGCGTCGCGCGGCGAACGCGGGGCCTGCGAGGTTGTCGTCGAGCCGCCGGACGCCGCGACGGATGTGCTCGGGCGCGTCGGCGAAACGCCGTTGCCGCCCTACATTCGCCGTGACGACGAGACGCCGGCGGATCAGCGCGGCGAGGACGTGGCGCGTTACCAGACAGTGTTCGCGAAGACCCCCGGCGCCGTGGCGGCGCCGACGGCGGGACTGCATTTCACGCCCGAGCTGATGGCGCGGATTGCCGATCGGGGCGTCGCGTTTGCGGACGTGACGCTCCATGTGGGCCTTGGGACATTCCAGCCCGTGGAAGTCGAGGATCTCGCCGATCATGACATGCACAGCGAGTGGTATGAGATCACGCAGGCGGCCGCGGATCGAATCAACACGGCGAGCTCGGGCGGCGGACGGCGCATCGCGATTGGTACGACCTCCGTGCGCGTGCTGGAGAGTGTCGCGGCGACGGGCGAACTGAACGCGGCGAGCGGGTGGACGCAGCTGCTGATCTATCCGCCGTATGAATTCCGCGCGACGGATGCGCTGTTAACCAACTTCCATCTTCCGGGCAGCACGCTGCTGGCGCTGGTTTCCGCGTTTGCCGGTTATGACCTGATGATGGCGGTCTACGCCGAGGCGGTGCGGGAGAAGTACCGCTTTTTCAGCTATGGCGATGCGATGCTGATTGTGTGATTGCGAGTCAGTCCGCCTGGGCGGATTCACAGATCCAGTGGGCCAGTTTCAGGGCGAACGTCGTGTTCTTCTTCGTGACGACGACGAACGACATCAGCGTTTCATCGATGCGCTCGCTGTGGCACCACACGACATTGCGATCGTCCATCGTCTTCGGAAAGACCATCGCAACGCCTTTCTCGCCGGCGATCGTGACGGAGTAGGCCTCGGCGGGCTCTTCACCAACGTCCTTCAGGTGCATCTGGGCGGCCAGTATCGTCGACGGGCCGCAGAAGAAGTTCACGCGACACACAGGATCGCCGTCCTCACTCGCGACATAGACGATTTCGCTGTCGCCGCTGATGAGATTGTCGAGGAGGCCGCTGGACTGCTTTGACCATTTGAGAACGTCCGGAAGCTGAAACGTGATGGGGCACGAATCCGTTTTGACGTTCACGGCCGCCTTCCATGTGACGGGCTTGTGGGCGGAGACCTGAAGCTGCGCGAGACCGATCGTCGCCGCGAGGGCGATGGCCATCGTCGCAATCGTCCAGCCGGGCCTGGCGGGTTTCTCTCGCGTGTACTGCGTCCACATGAGGGCTGAGGATACCGAGCGAATCAGCGCGGATCAAATAGGCCGGAAGATGGGCGTTGTGCGTCCGCGCGATCCCCTCAGACTGCGGACATCGCGGCCCAGGCGAGCATGATCAGCAGCAGGATCGCGACGGGGGGGATGAGTGTGACCGCCAGACCGCCAAGGGACTCATCGGCGGGCATGACGAGGCGGCCCTCGGCGGGGGATTCGCGTTCATCCAGGGCGGCCGGCGCTGCGAGACCGCACTCGTACTCGACGGCGCGGATGATGAGTTTCGCCTCGAACGTGTCGATGCCGAGGCGCCTTGCAAATCGAACAAGATCGCGGCGCCGAGCCCAGGGCAGGGGGCCGTCTTCGATCTGCATTTTCGTCATTTCCCTGAACAGCCGCCGGGACGTGGCGCGATCGAGTCGCGGCGACGGCGTGTCGGCAAGATGGCGTTCGGCGGATTCCCTGGGCGCGTTGTCGCGCATGGATGTCTCCCTCCGACCGACGTTATGCAGGCGATGGGCCGACTTCCCGGGGGATGGCGCAGAAACCGCGGCTGTCCGCTAAAGTCGCGTGTTGTCTGGGTTTGCGGGTTGTGGCATCCGCGAATTCGTCCTAATATCAAGGAAAGAAAAAGAATGAAGACACGTGAGTTGGGACGGCGTATCCAGATGGAAAAGCAGTTGAAATTGCCGCAGGCCTTTGCTGAGCTTGGAATCGAAACACCCATTCTGCAGGCGCTCGCCGCGATGGGATATGAGGAACCCTCGCCCATTCAGCGCGAGTTGATTCCCCATGTGCTTGCCGGGCGAGACGTGCTTGGCCAGGCGCGGACCGGTACGGGAAAGACGGCGTCATTCGGAATTCCCATCTGCCAGCAGGTGGATCCGAACGGGCGGTTGCAGGCAATGATCCTGACGCCGACACGTGAACTGGCGGCGCAGGTGCTCGGCGAGCTGCGCCGTATCAGCAAGGTCCTCGAACTGCACTGCGTGCCGGTCTACGGCGGCACGAACATGCGTGGTCAGATTCGTGAGCTGGGCCGCAAGCCGCACATCATCGTCGGCACGCCGGGCCGCGTCATGGACATGATGTCGCGTGGCGCCCTCGAACTGGATGGGTTGCGATTCGCTGTTCTGGACGAAGTCGATCGAATGCTGGACATCGGATTCCGGGACGACATTCGCAAGATTCTCGGCGGCATTCGCGGCGATCATCAGACGGTCTTCGTTTCCGCGACGCTGGAAGGCGAGGTCAAGCGCCTGGCGATGCGTTACATGCATGAGCCCGTCGAGGTGAATGTCTCCCAGGATCAGATCACGGTCTCGGAAATCACGCAGCAGTACACGGTTATTGAGCCACAGAAGAAGTTCCGTCTGCTGACATTCCTTCTGAAGCGTGAGCAGCCGAAGCTGATGATCATCTTTACGCGGACGAAGCACGGCGCGAAGAAGCTGGCGAAGCAGCTGCACGCCGCCGGGTTCGTCGCGAAGGAGATCCACGGCGATCTTGTACAGCAGAAGCGCGAACGCGTGATGGAGCGATTCCGCAAGCACCACATTCCGATCCTCGTTGCCACGGACCTGGCGGCGCGCGGGATCGACGTGTCGGGCATCACGCACATCGTGAACTACGACATGCCGGAGGATCCCGAGGTCTATGTGCATCGCATTGGTCGCACGGCGCGCATGGGCGCCAAGGGCATGGCGATTTCATTCGTCGCCCCCGATCAGGGCGAAGTGCTCACCAAGGTCGAGATGCTGATCAACGAGGAGATCGGCCGGCTGGATATGGAAGGATTCAATCCAGGTGAGAGCCGACCGGCGGCGCCCCGGGATGGCGATGGCCGCGCGAAATCCGGCGGCGCCACGAAGAGCGACGCGCCGAAGTCTTCAAACGAGCCGGCAGCGACGGCGTCGGACAGCGCCCCGAAGCCACGGCCGCTTTTTGTGAAGCTGCCTCCCCGGCATCGACGCTGACCTGCGGATGCGTCAGTGACGCGTCCGTCAGTTCGTCTGCGCCTGTGGCGGGGCGCCTTCCCATCGCGTATTGAGCGCGTGACTCACACCCACAAGATCGCAGAGTTTCCCGACGACGAAGTCGACCAGCTCGTCGATCGTTCGGGGTCGCAGGTAGAAGCCCGGCGCCGCGGGGCAGATGATGCCGCCGGCGCGGCTGATGCGCGTCATGTTCTCGAGTTCGATCGGTGAAATCGGCATCTCCCGCGGGACCAGAATCAGGCGGCGGGCCTCCTTCAGATGAACGGCGGCGGCGCGGGAGATCAGGTTGTCGCCAAGTCCCGCGGCGATTTCGCCGAGCGTGTTGCCACTGCATGGACACACGATCATGGCGTCCGTCAGGAAGGAGCCGGATGCAAGGACGTCCCCGACGTCGCGATAGGAATGCGCCGTGACGCGATCGGCGAATTCGCCGCCGACGAGGGCCTCCGGCGTTGGATCGTCAATTTCCATTTCGTCGAGAAACAGACGCCGACCGTAGGGGGAGATCACGAGGCGCACGTCGCAGTTCGATTCCGCGAGGACCTGCAGCAATCGGCGGGCGTATGGGGCGCCGCTGGCGCCGGTCACTGCGACGACGATTCGCTTGGACATACTCGACCTCTCATTTCGGCGCCCGCTGCGGGCGCAGGCGTTCGCGTCAGGATTCCGTCTGCATCAGGATGGACAACGCGCTGATCCGGTCGCGCGCATCGGCGGACCAGCAACTGTCGGGGTAGTTCCTGATCAGGCTCTCAAACACTTCCCTGGCGTCGGCCAGCAGGTGATCTTCCTGCAGGGCGTCACCGTAACAGAACTGCGCTTCGGCGCCCGCCGGGCGCGCTTCGAGCTGATCCATCGCCTTGCGGAGTCGCAGGATTCGGCGCGACAGCGCCGGATCGAGCATCGCGAGCCGGACGCGCGCGTATTCCGCCGTCACGGACCCGGGGAAGGACTCGACCAGTCGCTCCAGGTTTTTTCGATAGTTCGGATGGGCCGGGTCGAATGACAGCAGCAGCTGAACAGGCAGCGTCAACTCGTCCGGCTCGCGCTGCGACGGACCAAAGAGCTGAACGACGGGCCTCGGCGCATCGGCGCGTGTCGCCTGAAGCATCTCCAGCAGCCGCTTGGCGCGCACGAGCGTGAGATCCAGACGTACGCCCAGACTCTCCGACGGGTCAGTTCGCTCGAACAGGGCGGCAACGCCGACGGGGGCGCCGGCGGGCTGCGTGGCCGTGCTTCGCGGCTCAAATCGCTCGATCAGTTCGCTCAGGCCGGTGATGGCGTCGTCAATGTTCCCTTTTGTCGTGTCCACAATCGCGATTCGCAGCATTGCCGGCGCAGCGACAGTCTCCTTCGGGAAAGACCTCACGAGTTTTTTCCACGTCGGATAGGAGGCGACGTTGGGTTCATCTGCGCGGAATTCGGCGCGCTGCGAGGACTCCAGCTGCGTCTCGTCGATTCTCAGGTCGAGGACACGGCCCTTGAGGTAGAGCACGTTCGCGACGTTGGGCGACGTGGGATACGTTTCGATGAAGGCGTCGCAGCGATCGACGGCGTCATGCCGGATCTGCTCCGCCCGTTCGAGGACGTAGTTTTCCGTGTTGGCAAGCACCTCGCTGTGGATGGACTCGTAGTCGCGTTCGGCGGGGTCCGTCCATTTCTCGATGGTGCGCAGGCTGGCGAGACGACCGATGTCCAGCGGGGCAAAGAGGGAATCGCGGCCCGGACCAATGTCCATCTTCAGGAGTCGGTACTCCAGTTCGTGCCGGCCGACGTAGGTGTGAAAGAGGATCACGGGCAGCGCGAAGAGCATTGCCAGAACGGGCGGAATGCCGCCCGGGCGATAATCGATGAGCCTGGCGATTGCCAGGGCCGCGGCGCAGATGACGCACGACGCCAGCAGCGCGAGAACCCAGGGCGCGTAGAGCAGGGCCTGATCCTGCACCATCCGGAAGGGGGAGTCCGCCGGCTGCCACGACGCTGACACAAAGTAGATGGCGATGGGCGCGAGACCGATCAGGGCCGAGGCATAACGGAAGCGGAATCGGAAGGGCCCCGTACAGGCCAGGATACAGCCGATCTGAACCGTGATTCCAAGCCAGGGCATCGCCGCCAGCAGAACGATCATGGCGCAGAACGGAACGCTGGCCGGCAGCCGGTAGAGAATGGCGATCAGAATCGGAATCGAGCAGAGAGACGCGAACTGCAGCCCCATGATGACGGCGTGCAGCGGCACTTCCTGAACCGGGATCGGTCTCGTCAGAAAATCCGAAAGCGTGATCTGATCGGCGGCCGTCGGGGCGAAGGACCTGGCGAGAATGTTCTGGTAGAGCGGATGCGTCCAGGGCGTCGAGTCCCCCGTGTGCAGCCAGAAGGTGAAACAGCAGAGCCCGGCGAAAAGCACGCTCAACAGCAGCAGCATCAGCGCGGCGCGGATTCGATAACGCCGCGCCGTTCGCGACCAGACGTCGACGACCTCGGCGTCACTCGAAATGGGAAGCGGTTCGTCCGTGGCGACATCATTCATGGGACACGCCCCACGTAGACCGTCGCGACGCCGGCGGTCAGCGACGTGTGGCGGACGTCAGCGAAGCCCGCGTCCTCCATCATCTTCACCATGCTGGGCGCGTCGAGGAACGTCGAGACGGATTGTGGCAGATAGTCGTAGGCGCCGGAGGAGTCGCGGCTGATGACAGAGGCGACTTTCGGCAGGACGCGGCGGAAGTAGAACAGGTACATGCGTCCGAGGATGCGAGATCGCGGCATCGTGAATTCGAGGATGCAGATGCGGCCGTCGGGACGCAGCACGCGACGCATCTCCCGAAGACCCGCGGAGAGATTCTGAAAGTTGCGGACGCCGAACGCGCAGCTGACGACGTCGAAGGCGGCATCGATAAAAGGCAGCACCAGGGCGTCGGCGCGACACCACTCGACGGGCGCCGGACGATTGGCCGCCAGGGCGAGCATCCCCGCGGAGAAATCGGCGCCGACAACGCGCGCCGGTCGGGCCGCGGCAAACGCGCGGGCGAAGTCGCCGGTTCCGCAGGCAATGTCGAGGACGTCGTCCGTCGCCTGAATTCCCGCGAGCTCGACGGCGCGGCGACGCCAGTAGGCGTCCCGGCCGGCGGAAAGCACCCGGTTGACGCGCTCGTAGGTCGGGGCGATGCCGTCAAACATCGACTGCACGCGCCGGGCCTTGTCGGGCTGCGCGTGCGGATCGGCCAGGCGGGACTCGTCCCAGATCAGGGGTTTTCCTGCGGTCATATCGCCGGGATTGTAGCGGAAAAAAGGCGGGGTGAATCGGCAGCCGACGCCTCTGCGCCGCCTACGCCAGAATCAAAACCAATGAAAAGACGGCGTAGAAGCAGGCGACCACGAAGAAGGCCTCGCGCCCTGGGCGAACGACGCAGTAGCTGTACATCAGGGCCATGACGACGAAGGGCGCCAGCAGGACAATCTGGGTGACGATCTCTCGCGGCGTCGGCGCTTTGCCTCTGGCGATCAGGGGGCCGGCGAAGCCGAAGGCCCAGAAGAGGCTGGCGGCCACGCTGGCGACACGCCCGCCGGAGATGGCGCGGGCGTCGGCCGTTCGATGGGGATCTTTGGCCTTCCCGGCGCGTCGGGCTTCGGCGGTTTCGAACTGCCGGCCACACTCCGGGCAGATCCGACCGGCGAGTTTGCGGACGTCGTAGCCGCAATGGGGGCACAGATAGCCATCCTGATCCGGGACGGGCAGGTTGTGGTCGCCGCGCTGCGAGACGCCCGGGTAATAGACCGCCGTGAAGCCGTCATTGGGATCGACCTTCACCTCGGGCAGCGCCTCGAGTTCAAACTCGATCGTCGGTTCCTGAGGTTTGTCCGGTTCCGTAGTCATTCGATGCGGCTGGTTCAGGAATCGCTGGGCGTCCGCGCGTCGCGACCATCGCGCGAGTCCCGCTGCGCCGTATCAGAACAGCATAACACAAAGCGCCGTAAAGCCCGCGTAAATCGCGACTGTGATGATGGCTGACTCCGAGAGGGATCGGCTGAAGTAGTGGGAGAGGCCGACACCAAACGTGACAAAGGGCGCGACCAGAACGAGCTGAAGGAAGATACCTCCCGCAGTGGGGAATCGACCGGAGTGGATGAAGGGAGTGAAAAAGCAGATGACGAACACGGCGATCGCGCCGTAATGGAATATCTTCTCGCGGAGGATGACCTTTCGATCGTCGGCGGACCTCGGGTCGTCCGCGATACCGGCGACGCGGGCTTCGCCGATGGAAAAGGTGTCGCCGCATTCGGGGCAGGTGCGGCCCGTGATGTTTCGAACGTCGTATTTGCAGGTCGGGCAGCGATAGCCCGGTCGATTCGGGATCGGATGGCCCGTGTCGCCGGAGAGATCCGGCGCCCAGCCGCCACTGGGGCGAGTTTCAGACGGGGAGACGATCTCGGCGCCGAGTGGCTCGAGTTCGATGAAGGATCGCGGGGCATTTTCCGGGTTCGGAACGTTCGCCATCAATCAAGACCATATTCACGCCATCGGCCATCAACCAGACGCACAATCTCCTCATTCATTTTTAGCAGCTTCGGCCAGGGTCGGACAACGCCCTCGCCCTGGATTTTTCGTGTGGCGTCGATGCCCATCTTGCTCCCGGCCCCGCAGTAGGGGGCGGCGTGATCGAGAATATCCAGTGGCCCCTCGACGACGAACGTGTCCCGGCGGGGATCGACGTTGGCCCCGACGTGGAACATGACCTCCTGTTCGTCGTGAACGTTGACGTCCTCGTCGACGATCACGATGAACTTGGTGAACGCCATCTGCCCGGCGCCCCAGACGGCGCTGGCGACGCGTCGCGCCTGGTAGGGATATTCCTTTCGAATCCTGACGAATGCGAAATTGTGAAACGCGCCCCAGCGCGGCAGGTGGTAGTCGACGACATCCGGGATGAGCATCTTGAGGAGGGGCAGGAAGACGCGTTCCGTCGCCTTGCCCATGTAGTAGTCTTCCATCGGGGGAAGACCGACGATGGTCGTGGGGTAGATCGGATTTCTGCGATGCGTGATCGCCGTGACGCGTATCGACGGAAAATTGTCCGCCAGACTGTAGAACCCCGTGTGATCGCCGAAGGGACCTTCGCGTTCCTTGTGCCAGGGACTGACGAAGCCCTCGATGACGATCTCCGCGTTGGCCGGTACGTCGATGGGAACGCTGACACCCGGACAGAGCGGGATACCGCCGTCATTGAGGAAGCCCGCGAAGAGCAGTTCGCTGACGGACGGCGGCAGGGGACAGGTCGCCGCGTAAGGCAGGACGCTCTCCCCCCCCAGCGCGATGGCGACGGGCATCTCCCTGCCCTGGGCCGCCCACATGCGCTGATGGCGCGCCCCGTCGTGATGCATGTGGCAATGGAAGAGGGCCGACTTCGGACCCGTCGCCTGGATGCGATACATCCCGATGTTGGGTTCCGAGCCGTCGGGCGCCGTCGTATAGATGCCGGCCAGCGTAATGTACCGCCCGACGGGGCTGTCGCTGACGGTGACTGCGGGCCTGTCGTTCGGGCCGCCGATGACCTGTCGGTGCCTCTCGGATGGCGACGCGGGGGCGATTCCCTCCATCACATCGTCGTCCGCCCCGGCGTCGTGTGGCCAGCACTTGATGATCGGCAGGTTGAAAAGGTCGGCCTTGTCCGTATGAACGACTTCCTGACATGCGCCCCGCTTGACCCGCTTCGGCGCGTAGCCGGCGATTTTGGCGAGTTCGGGGAGCATCTTCATTTTTTCCATGAGCGACGTCGGCGGCTGCGGCTTTGCGAGTTTTTCCACGCGGGCCGCGAGGGACTCGAAGTCCTCGCATCCGAGCGCCATCCGCATGCGCGCGTAGCTGCCGAACAGGTTGATCGCGACAGGAATGTCACTGTCGAGGACGTTTTCGAAGAGCAGGGCGTGACCGCCGGTCGCGCCGTGGATCGGGTCGGTATCCGGCGCACCGGATGAACCCTCCGGGCAGGGGGACTTCGAGACCCGATCTGCGATCTCAGTGATCTCCAATTCCGGATTGACCTGCGCCGAAACGCGCTTGAGTTGTCCGGAGCTGTCGAGCGCGTCAACGAAGGATCTCAGGTCGGGGTAGGGCACAGAACTCTCCTGTCGTGGCGTCGGCCGAGCGGTGTCGGCCGGAATGGATGAATTTCACAACGCCGAAATGAATCGGTGTCATGCGGGTAGTTATAGCGAGCGTGTGTCGATTCCGCACTCGGCGCCTGGCCCTGTCCGGTCTTGTCAGGCGTCGCCCGCAGGCTTAATATCCATGGCCCGATATCCAAGATAATCCGGTTTTTCCACCGAACGTTCCAGTTCCCCGGAATACCCAGATCAGCAACGAAGGAGTCATTCGTGGCGAAAGCGCATCAGAACGGCCGGGATCGATATGTATTTACGTCCGAGTCGGTCAGCATGGGACATCCCGACAAAGTCGCGGACCAGATCTCGGACAGCGTGTTGGACGCATTGCTGGCGAAGGATCCCGCGGCGCGTGTGGCGTGTGAGACGATGGTGACAACAGGCCTCGTCGTCGTGAGCGGTGAAGTCACGGTCCACAACAAGGAAGCCGAGCTGGCCCTTGGCAACATTGAGGACGTGATCCGGGACACGATCAGGAAGATTGGCTACACGGATCCCGAGTGTCAGTTCGACTACAAGAGCTGCGCCGTCATTCGAACGATTCACGCACAGTCCGCCGATATCTCGCAGGGTGTCGATTCGGGCAAGGCGAAGGAGCAGGGCGCCGGTGATCAGGGCATCATGTTCGGCTTCGCCTGCAAGGAAACGAAGGCGCTGATGCCGCTGCCGATTCACCTGAGCCATCGCCTCGTCGAGAAGATGGCCGAGGTTCGCGAGTCCGGCCAGCTCAGGTGGCTGCGCCCTGACAGCAAGAGCCAGGTCTCGATCGAGTACGACGGCCATACGCCGGTGCGCGTCACGAGTGTCGTCATTTCGACGCAGCACCAGGCGCTGCCCGAACTGCTCGACAAGAAGGGCAACGTCAACGACAAGTTCCGCAAGGCGATCATCGACAAGATCATCAAGCCTGTCATTCAGGCGGAAGCCCCCGAACTCTGGAACAACAAGATCACGTTCCACATCAATCCGACGGGGCGTTTCGTCATCGGCGGACCGCACGGGGACGCGGGCCTGACCGGCCGCAAGATCATCGTTGACACCTACGGCGGCCGAGGCTCGCACGGCGGTGGCGCCTTCAGCGGCAAGGACCCGTCGAAGGTGGACCGATCGGCGGCCTACATGGCCCGCCACATCGCGAAGAACATTGTCGCCGCTGATCTGGCGGACGTCTGCCAGGTTCAGCTGTCCTACGCCATCGGCGTCGCCGAGCCCATCAGCGTCAATGTGAAGACGGAAGGCACGGCGAAGATTCCTGAGTACCAGATCGAGAAGCTGATTCGGGAACACTTCCCGCTGACACCCGCCGGCATCATCAAGTATCTCAACCTGAAGCGACCCATCTACCGCCAGACGGCGGCCCATGGTCACTTCGGTCGCACGGGCGCCGCGTTTACATGGGAAAAGACCAATGTTGCGCCGAAGCTGAAGGCCGCCGCGAAGAAGGCGGGCTGACTCGCGTCCTGATTGAATGCAAACGACATCAGGCCGATGCGGCGATTCGCCGCGTCGGCCTTTTTCATGCGCGATGATTCAGACGGGGGCGTGTGATGCGACTTCAGATCTTCAGGGCGACGCCGCGAATGACGCCTTCAAACGCCATCGATCCATTGACGAAGCTCTGGACGTGGCATGTGTAGCGGCGGGCGCGATCGTCGGTCACGCGCGCGACGAGGATCACGCGGGCCGGCGGGTAGATGGACTCTCGAAACTTGGCGTCGGTAATGCCGCCGAACCCCATGATGCCGTTGTCGTTCGGATAGAGCATCTTCTGGGTGAAGGCGGAGAGTTGTGCCGCGGCTTCGACCATCAGCACGCCGGGGAAGATCGCCTGTGTCGGCATGTGGCCGCGACACCACCATTCGTCGGCCTTCACGTCGCGGCATGCGGCGAACAGGCGGTTCTCGACGTCAGAGAGGATGATCGAGTCGAGCTGTGAAAACTCAAAGCGCTGCGGCAGGAGTTCGTAAATCCTGTCACGGTCGTAGACAACGCTGTCACAGTGCAGGTCGGATGGCTCGATAATCGCGGCGGGGGGCATGCGTTCACTCCGGGAGCAACGAACGCAGAGTGGGAATCTCCCAGCGCATGCGTCTCGCAAGGGGGGGCCGAACGGCGTCGCGGTCGAGGCGACTGCGTCGACTGTGGAAAAACAAAGGGGGGCCGATGCGCGGGAAAGAAACCCGCAGCACGGCCCATACATGGTCTTCAGGTCAGGCTCGCGTCAATGTTCAGTGGCGCGAGACTCGAGGATGCCCTTTCGGACTTCCTGCGCGGCGTTCTTAATGTCCTGCATCGTCTTTCGGACGCGTGTGCCGGCCGCCTTGTTGCCGCCTTCGGCCTTGGCGATATCCTCCGCACACGATTCCACGAGTTGCTTGAGGCGCTCGTATGCCTCCATGGGCTGGACTCCTTGGGGATTGGGGTACAAACCGGCGGCCCGTCCGCCGGGGACGTTTCCATCGGCGGGAAGTCTAGCAAAGGCCCAGACGCCCTGCAAACGCGATTCGGGACAAAATCGCGGATTCCGCTTCAATATCGGGGGGTAGGCCTCGATTCCGCCCGATTCACGCACTTGATGCCTCGGGCGTGTTGGGCTATATTCCCGGGTTTTCGCGAAATGAATTGACACCTGAGCAGGGGCGACAGCCGTGCATTATCCTCATCGAGTCAGCCATCGAAAACGTGCCCGAAAGCAAGGTTTCCGCGCCCGCATGCGACGCGCCGGCGGCCGAAAGCTCATTTCCCGCAAGCGACGCCGTGGTCGCCGCATCAATGTCAAGGGAACATAAGTCCTTGTTGGGGTTTTGATTACGCTGAGTCCAGCGATCAGAACCTCGGTCGATCGATGATCGACGGGACCGGCCATCGGCCGAACAGGCCCAGCGCATCCCTGACACCAATCGGGCGCGGCACGGCGTAGAGTTCGCCGTACGAGTAGCCGCATGCGCCGCCTTCATAACCGGCCAGGGAGCGCACATAGTGCTCCACGCGGGCCATTCTCTCATCCGGAAATTGTGATTTATAACATGCGATGGCGGCGATTTTTGCGTCCATCGTGTCCGTAATATCCACCACAAATTCGGCGGGGAACTTCTGGTATTCGGCCGCCCGGGAGATGGGTCGGTAGATCAGGTGGTCCACGGCGTGGGGCGTGGTGCCGCCGAAACGATCATCCCATTTGGTCAACTGTGAATAGAAACGCGTGGCTTCCGTAATGAGCTGGGCCTGGTAGTGATCGGGGGAAGCCGCCACGGTTCGACCGGCGATGCCGACAAGGACGGGCGCCCGGTACCTGCGGAGAACGCTCGCCAGGGCAAACCGGGGTTCGGGGCCATCCATAAGAACTCGATTGGTGAGGCCGAGCATTTCGCAGACCTGGACGCCCAGGACGTCGGCCGCCGCTCGCATCTCTTTCATCCGGGTTTCCGGATCACCCAGCGGCGTGGGCTCGCCGTTGGTCATATGAACCATGCCGACTTTGTAGCCCTGTTTGACGAGGGCGGCGATGGTCCCGCCGCAGCCGATCTCGAGGTCATCCGGGTGCGGGGCGGTAAAGACGATGTCGAGCGTGGTCGTGTCGGCCATCGAGGCTCCTTGAGGGTGTCGCGGGATTCGCGCGCCGGGTTTCGTGAATGGTTCGCTATGCAGGCGGAATGATAGGAGCGTATGATTGGCCCCTCAATTCGGCGAGGCCGAAGATCTTCAGGCGGACGGCGTAACGCCGTGGGACGCGAGGGCTCAGGCTGCTCCAAAGGAGTGCGGCATGGTCAGGGCGACGTGGAATGGCGCGGTATTGGCCGAGAGTGACTCCTGTCAGCAGGTGGAGGGAAACTACTATTTTCCGCCTGAGAGCATTCACTCGAATTACTTCAAGCCCAGTGCGACGAGAACGAACTGTCCGTGGAAGGGCGAGGCGCACTATTACAACATCGTCGTGGATGGCGAAGTCAACATCGACGGCGCGTGGCGCTATCCGAGCGCGACGACGGAAGCGGCGCGCCGCTTTGAAGGATATGTCGCGTTCTGGAAAGGAGTTGAAGTCGAAGTCCGTGACTGAGGCGTGTGCCGGGGCGCATTGTTCACGACAGGTTCGTCACGTAGGATGGGGCGATGCGGAAGCGCGATGTCAATTCGAGCCATGGCCATGGCGTCCGATGGTGGCGCGATCGAGGCCTTGCGCTTGTGGGTCTGGTCGGCGTCGTCGCGATATCGGACGTCGCGTGCATCTCCGCGGGGGATTCCTATCGGGCGGGGATTCAGGCGGAGCGACCTACAGATCGGATTCGGGCGATATATAAGGCGGGAGAGCTTCGAGACCCGCTGGCGGTCGCGTTGCTCGTGGATCGTCTGGAGGACGAGGATTCCGGGGTCCGACTCTACGCCTTTCTTGCGCTTGAGCGGATCACAGGAAAGCGTTTCGGCTATGATTACGCCGCCTTGCCTTCGGCGCGGGCGCAGGCCGTTGACCGATGGCGGACGTATGTTCGCGAACGATACGCCGCGGGCGAGCCTGCGAGTGTCGGAGGCGACGGAGGCGTCGCCGACCAGGCGGTGGCCTCGCCATAGGCGCGTGGGCGTCAAAGGGGTTGAATGACCGGCATGCAGGCTGATTACCCGGTGATCTTGAACATTGTAAGCAGCCCAAAGAGCCTTCCCATTGTGCGGGGGGCCGTGGATCAGATGGCGATCCAGGAGGGGTTGTCCCGAAAGGATGCGCACGGGCTGGTCCTGTCAATTGACGAGGCCCTGGCGAACGTCATCAAGCACGGCTACGAGGGGCGTCACGACCAGCCGGTCACGATTACGCTGTCGCCCGTGACAGCGCCGGACGGGCGCAAGGGAATCTCGGTCGTCGTGCGCGATCAGGGCAAACAGGTCGATCCGGAGTCGATCTGCGGGCGTGACCTGGATGACGTGCGTCCCGGCGGCCTGGGGGTTCACATCATTCGTGCGATGATGGACGAAGCGGAGTACAGTTGCCCGGCGGAAGGCGGTATGATGCTTCGAATGGTCAAATACGCCAGTTCCGAAGAATCGAACGGATGATCCTGTGGCGATTGTCGTCGCCGCGATCCGTTCGAGTTACGTGGAATTCAATCAATCGAAAGCGACGCGCCGCCAAACCCGGCGGCGTCGGCTCGGAGAAGGATGGCCGAGGGAACCGAGAACATCGTCAAAGAGGTCCGTCGCGTGGACGGCGGAACCATCATTTCGCTGACAGGTGACGTCGATCTGCATCACGCGCCGGCGCTGCACGCGGCGCTGGTCCAGGTGGCGAACGAACGCCCCGGGCGCTACATCCTCGATCTGCAGGATGTGCCGTACATTGATTCGTCGGGCCTCGGCACGTTTGTCGAGGTGTTTCGACGGGTCAACGCCTACAAGGGCAAGATGGTCCTGTTTGGTCTGAACGAGCGTGTGAGAAGCGTCTTCGAGATTTCGAAGCTCGATCGCCTCTTCAACATCTGCGCGACGGAAGAAGAGGCGAACGCCTACTAGGCGCGCCGGATCGTCTGTCGCCCGGTCTGATTGCTGCCAATGGCCTCGAATTCAGTCGAAAAAGCCGGCGTCGTCGAACGCGGCGTGCGACGCGTCGGTCGGTTCACGCTGGGGCGCATCGAAAAGGCGGGCGATCTTGTTCGTTTCTTCGGCGGCGCCGTCTATCTGCTGTACGACGCGATCACGTGGATGGTCCGCGGCGTCTATCAGCGTGACGCCCGCGTGGCGCGACATCACTTCAGCGCACAGATGGTGCGCGTCGGTATCCGCAGTATCCCGATCGTCGTCCTCGTGCAGACATTCATCGGCGTGATCCTGGCGCTTCAGATGGCGCCGGTTCTCCGCAGCTACGGTCAGCTGGAACGCGTGGCGGACATCGTGTCGATCGCGATGTTCCGGGAACTGGGCGCGCTGTTGACGGGCGTCGTGTTCTCCGGGTTTGCCGGGGCGAGCATTGCGGCGGAACTCGGGACGATGGTCGAAGGCGAGGAAATCAAGGCGCTGCGGGCGATCGCGCTGAATCCGATTCGGTTCCTCGTCGTGCCGAGACTCGTCGCGACGATCATCATGCTCGCGCTGCTGACAGTCGTCGCGGACGCGGTCGGCGTCCTGGGCGGGCTGATCACATCACGATTCGTCCTGAATGTGCCGACGGACACGTACCTGAACTACACGCAGGCGGCGGTTTTCCCTTCGGACTTCGTCAGCGGCATCGTCAAGGCCGGCGTCTTCGGCCTGATGATCCTGATCATCGCCGCGTATGAAGGCCTCAACGCGCGCGGTGGCGCCGAGGGTGTCGGCCTCGCAACGACAAATACCGTGGTCAAGTCGATTGTGGCGCTGATCTCGGCCGACGTCGTGTTCACGGCCATTTTCTACGTGTACGGGATCTAGAGGGCCGGCGGCGCGCCGTCTGCTCTCGTCTCTCGCCTCCGCCGAAATCCACATTCAGGTTTCAGTTTGGACGCTCACGTTCATCGCGTTTCAGAGATTTCGTGCGCTTCCGGGGGAGATTCACGATCCTGGGGGGTACGTCCCTGTGACGTGATTGATCGCGATGGTCCGCCATCTGCGGCGCGAGCTGAGTATGCCTGTCAGATTCAGGAGGCGAAGTCTTGAAGCGTTACACCCTGCTTTTGGTCGGTCTCATGGCCGTATTGTTCGCGACGAATCACGCCGCAATCGCCCAGGTGGTGTTCGACGATGGGGGGACGCATACGGTTCCCGGCGATCCGGCGTTTACCGATGGGCAGCATATTTCCCTTGAGTCCGCCTCCTCCCTTGTCATCCAGGCGGACGCGGAGGTAACAGGCGCCACGGACACGCATCATCAGTCCACGATCGGCGGAATCGGCGTCGATGGTCAGGCCGGGACGAGCGTACTGCAACAGGGCGGTCAAGTGACGGGTGGGTTGGGCAATACGGCGGGCAGCGCGCAGAGTTTGTCCGCGATCTTTGCCGAAGGCGGCCCGGGGATCCGGACCGAAGGAACCTACGAAGGCGTGAGTGGCGTTCTGACGGGCGGATTCGGCATGGCGGCAAGCGCCACGGGCGGTGCGATCAGTGTGTCGAACAGCGTGACGGCGATTGGTGGCGCCGGTCTGTTCCTGGCGGCGGGCGCGTCGGCGATCCTGTCCGGGGTCGAGGTTCTGGGAGGCGATGCGGACGCGGATCGCGCACAGGTTGAGAACATCGCGCAAGGTGGCGCGGCGCTGGCGCTCGAGGAATGCGGGCCGGTCGTCGTCACGTCGGGCGCGTTCACGGGCGGAACGGGGACCGGCAACGCGTCGATCATCAACACGGCGAGCCCGACGGGCCACGGTGGCGCGGCGATTGATGTCATGGGATCGTCGTCCCTCACGATCGATGGCGGGACGTTTCGCGGCGGCGTCGGGGCGACGTTCGTGATATTTCTACCGGCGCCGGCGACCGGGATTGGCGGCGCGGCGCTGCGAATCGCCGGTCCGTCGAACGTGACCATTAACGACGGCGCGTTTCTTTCCGGCTCCTCCATCGGCGTCACGATTCCGCCGGTGGCGCCGGTTCTTGAATCCGACGGCGCGATCCACATTGTCGGCGACGCGTCGCCGGGTGATCTTCAGCTGACGATCAACGGCGGTTCCTTCGGTGGATTCGGCTACGCGCTTCAGACGGTCGGGACGCGACCAAACGCCGGCGAGTCACGGATTGATATTCATGGCGGCGATTTTGCCAACAATTCGGGCGATGGTCTCTCGCTCGGCAATTCGGATATCGTGACGACGATCTACGGAAGTGATTTTGAGATTGATGGAACGCCGGTCGCAACGGGGCCGGTGGCGCCGATCACGGGGACGCTGAGCGGGACACTCGCCGACGGGTCGCCGTTTGAATGGGAATTCGAGCGTCAGATCGACGCCGCACTGCTGCTCGCCGAGGCGTGCAACACACAGAATTCAGACACGTCCGCGTTCGTCGCCGCCGTTCTTTCGGGGAGCACAGATCCATCCGTCGTTTGTATGTTTGATACGAATTCTGACGGCGCGCTGGATGGCGAGGATATTCAGGGGTTCGTGGCGAGACTGCTGGCGCCGTGACGTTGGCAGGGCGAGCGAGGATTCAGGCGGGAGACGCGGGCGCCTTCCGGCGATTCTCATGTTCGAAGCGGTCATCTCATTGTTCGATAGTTTCGATGCGTAGCAACGGCCATGCGTTTGTCACGTGTGGCGACGACACATGGTGAATTCCGCGATACCTCGTGGCGAATTCAGCACGAAATTCGTCAACCACAGGATACGCTTCGACCGCTGAGCGATCCGCGCTTTCCGCGCGGCGTGAGGCCATTTGTAACATCAGGAGAATTCCCGCATGCGAAATTGATCCGCCGCATTTTCGGTCCATATGATCAGCATTGGGTCTGGGTCACTTCTGGAGATCGGAATATGGATCGTCATTGGGTTGGTCGGGGAATCAGCGCATTTGCACTTTTCGCGGCGTTCACCTGCGTGGCGCGCGCGGCGGCACAAACGAAGACTGCTTTCATGACGGCGTCTGTTCTTTCGGCGCCGATCGCCGTCGGAGCGCCGAGGGGCGGGGGCGGCAACACGCTGGTCGTGGATTGCACGGGCGCCGATGGCGCGTTCACGTCGATTCAGGCGGCGATCGACGCCGCGGTCGATGGCGATGAAGTTGTCATCATGCCGAATACGTGCGATCCGCAGGGTCGCTGGACGGAACACGTCGCGATTGTCGGCAAGAGTGTCACGTTGCGCAGCTCGAATCCCGAGGATCAGGCGACTGTTGACAGCACGATTCTGAGCGCGAATTTCGGAACGACGCCGATCATCCGATTCGACGACGCCGGCGTGACAGGCGGCGGGGGCGAGGCGCTTCAATTCACGGTTGACGGGCTCACGGTACGTGACGGCAATGGAAGCGCTTTCGCTGGCGGGGGCGTTGATACGACGGGTGGCGCCGTGACGATTCGACGGGGGGCGTTTCGCAACAACTATCACGCGGTGCGCGCCAATCTGGGGGACTCGCTGCTTGTCGACGACTTCCGATTCGAGAACAACTCAACAGACACGTCTTCGTCCCCCGGTCTGGGCGCGGCGATTTCAAGTCTGGGCGCCGGCTCGGCGCTGATCAGGAACTGTACGTTCCTCGGCCATGCGAGCCTGGTCATGCGCTTCTACGACCCTTTCGCGCCGAACCCCGTACTGCAGTACTACGGTCGGCTCGAGGGATGCGAGTTCCGAAGCAACCAACGTACGATTGTCATGGCTGAGTCGATCGATGTGTTTGACTGCCTGTTCATGTCGAACACGGGCGACTGCATCCGGTGCGATCGCCTGAATATCGACGAGTCTGAGTTCAATGGCAACAGCGGCGGCGTCAAGAGCATCGAGTTCCTTGAACGAGCGACGATTGCGCGGTCCAGCTTTTCGATGAACTCGACGACGGCCGGCGCGATGATCCGCAGCAGCAACGCGATCATTGAGCTTCATGACTGCGAATTCAGCGAACAGACCGGTGCGGATTGCGTCCAGCTTGTTGAATCGCAGGGCGGCATCTCGGACTGTGTGTTTTCAAACCTGTCCGGGCGGGCCGTGAGCGGTTCGCTCGCCGGCGACCTGACCATCGATCGATGCGCGTTTCTCGACATCGCGCCGTCGTCCGGTTCGGCGCTGGAGATGTCTCATCGATCATTCATCGTTCGAGACTCGGAATTCATCGGCAACGTGAACCAGACGTCCGGCGGAGGCGGCGCGGTGAAGGTTCACGGCGGCACGTTTGAGCGATGTCGATTTGAAGGCAATTCGACGGCTTATTCAGGCGGCGCCATCAACGCCAATGGTGTGACGACAATTCGAAATTCGCAGTTTCTGGGCAATACGGCGATGTTCAGCGGCGGCGCCATCATGATGTCCGATGGATCCGTTGTGAACTGCCTCATCGCGGGCAACACGGCCCACACGAACAACGGCGCCATCTTCTGCACGCTTGCGGGAGCATCTGGCTGCACGATCGTCGGGAATCGAAATCTTCAGCCGAATTCGACGCTGTACGCGCGACAGCTTTCGAATTCGATCATCTGGGGGAATCGCTGCATCGCCGACGAAGCCTACGACAACGCGGTCCTGGCGTTTGGCGTCAGGAACAGCCTCGTCGATGGACCGGTTACCAGGCTCGTTCAGGTCACGCCGATCTTCTCCGACACGATTATTCATGGCGAACCAGGATTTGCTGACCCGGGAGGCTGGGACGACATGGGAACGCCGGAAGATCGCTCGGACGACGTATTCGTTCCGGGTGACTACCACCTGGCGTCCGACAGCCCATGCATCGACGGCGGCGATCCGGCGTACGTCCCCGGGGTCGACGAGAAGGACCTGGACGGCGACGATCGAGTGCAGGGATGTCGCGTCGACATCGGCGCGGACGAGTTCACGGACATGGGCTCCGCGATCGGCGACGTCAACGGAGACGGCGTGGTCACGATTGATGACCTGCCGGGATTCGTCGCGAAACTGCTTTCGCCGCGAGGCCCCGGAAGCTGCGCCGCGGACATCAACGGCGACGGGCGTACGGATGGTCTCGACGCGGCCGGGATGATTGCGTTGCTGACAGGCGGCTGACGCTGTCTCGCGGGGCGCCGCTCCGCGAGACCACGTTCGGCGCCGACGGAACGGGAGCTTCGGACTATGGGCGTCGAGCTGACATCGGAAATTGTGCAAGTGGCCGCGACGGCGCTTCAGTCCGTTCCAATCAACGCGCGAGATGACATTTATGCGATTTCATTCTGGATCAGTGACGACGAAGACGATCCGCGCCGACCGACGCTGACGATCGGATACAACACAGAATCGCAATTCCGGCGTTCGGTTTCGCGCGCGTCGGACGCCGCCGAGGCGCGCTGGAACTTCGCGTTCTGGCTGCAGAACACGCTGGCGGAATTCGGAATGGGGGACAGCGCACAGGTCGTCGAGTCGTGGATCAGGGCGTCGGGACTGTGGTATTCCAACGAAGAGGAAGAGGCGGACTTCGATCGATGCATGGCGATCGGCGCCAGGATCACGGCCACGTTTGTCGGCTGTGTCTGCGAGGCGGTGAACCGGCTGCACGCGTCCGGCGCGGTGCAGGCTGGCCTGGGTAAGTCGATACCGATCGTGATTCACGAGCTGGAGTACCACCACGAGATTGCGGACCAGACAGAGCGGGCGAATCCGCCGGGCCAGGCGGGTGACTTCGTCGCATGGGTTCGGGGTCTTTATCAATGATCGTTGCACGAGGGTTGTCGCTTCGTGTTGTTCACTGCCTTTCGCGAACGATCGTCAACGTCGGCGCTTCGACAGAAGTGGTGTCGAGACAACTCTGATCCGGTTCAGCGCCTCCCTGAGCGTGACCCGGGGGCGCGTCTTCGCGCGGCCAGGCGATGGCTTGCGGAATCGTTCTTACTCAGGATACTCTCCCGGTCAGGTCGCCAACGCCATCGTGGCGATTGCCTGTTCCAGACCAACGGAGTACCTCGCCATGCCTGAAACGCATACGATTCGCCTGCATTGTGTCCTTCGTGCGCCGGCCGAGCGCGTCTATCGCGCGTTCCTCGATCCAGACGCGATGGTGAAGTGGATTCCGCCCCATGGCTTCACGGGGAACGTCCACAGCATGGACGCCCGCGTTGGCGGGAGTCATCGGATGTCATTCACGAACTTCAGCACGGGCGAGAGCCACTCCTTTGGCGGAACCTACGTCGAGCTCACGCCGCATTCGAAAATCCGCTACACGGACAAGTTCGACGATCCGAATCTGTCGGGTGAGATGCAGGTGACAATCAGCTTGCGTGACGTCCTCTGCGGGACGGATCTGGAGATCACGCAGGAGGGCGTGCCGGCGGTCATTCCGGCGGAGATGTGCTACCTCGGATGGCAGGAGTCGCTGGCGATGCTGAAGTTGCTTGTGGAGGCGGAGGTTCCGAGCGAGTCGGCGTAGGTCCGGCGTTTCCATGTGTGCGCCCGATCGCCATTGGCGGTGATGGCGAGTCAACGTTCCGAGCCGCGACCGTGAGGAAGTCGGTCGCGTGGTTTCGACATTTCGGGCGATTCGCTTCGACCTGCGCCAGGGAGGCGCGCCGCCTGTCGTCGGTCGAACGCACGAAAACGCAAGTCGATGGCCATGTGAATCCGCTGTGATGAGGTTGTTTCCGCTACGCTGGCCTGCTTCCTTGCGGGCGCAGTTCGGTCATTGTGACTCAGGATTGGAGCAGGTCGCTGACGAAGATGGCGAGGTCTGTCAGATCGACGGCGCCGCTGGCGTTCACGTCGGCGCGTCTTGTTTCGTCGGGGTCGGGATTCTGCGACAGGAGCGCGTCGGCGAACGGCTGGATGTCGCGACCGTCGGCGACGCCGTCGGCGTTGATGTCGCTGTGGACGAATTGAATCGCGGCGAGCACGTTGATGATTCCGTAGCCCTGCACAAACAGAGGGTCGTAGGTGGATGTCGCCTCGAAGATGTTCGCCGTGTGGAACAGGGCCCGACGGATCCTGTCCGCGTTCCAGTCGGGATGCGCCTGAAGAATCAATGCGACACCGGACGCGACGAGCGGCGTTGACAGGGACGTGCCGTTCACGCCGACAATGGTCGTGTCTGTGCTGAAGCTCGTTGTCTGCGTCTCGAATCCCCTCGCCAGGGCTTCCGGTTTGACGCGACTATCGGCGCTGGGACCGTCGGACGAGAAGTTCGTGATCTCCCCTGCGGCGTTCACAGCGCCACAGGTGATGACGAGCGGGGCGTCGGCCGGGGCGCCGATGCGCGCCGTCAGCGGGTCGGCGTCGTGGCCCGAATTGCCGGCGGCCGTGCAGCAGACGAGACCATGCGAGATGGCGACGTTGACGCCGACTGTCGTGACTGCGGTCGCGCCGTCGTAATCCGCCGACGTGTACCAGTCCGTGTAGCTGAGCGAACTTGTCGCCATGTCGGCGCCGAGGGACTCGATCCACTCGAGCGCGGCGACGTAGTCATCCTCTTCGGCCGGGACTTCCTGGCTCGTGTCCTCGGTCTTGGCGAGAACGAAGGAGGCGTCGAAGGCGCCGCCGACGCATGTCATCGGGAAGTAGGCCGCCATCGTGCCGAGGATATAGGTGCCATGTGACGATTGATTTGCGGGATCGGATGGTTGTTGCGTCGTGTCGCCATCATCGGCGACGAAGTCGTGCTCGGCGATCACCTGGACGGGATGGGCTCCGTTGGTCGTCTGGTTGAAGGCGTCGTGGGTGCGATTGAAGCCGGTGTCGAGGATACCGACGATGACGCCCGCGCCTGTGTATCCGGCGTTGTGTGCGGCGACGGCGCCGATCTGTTCCAGCTGGTCGTAGGACGCCGCGTACCAGGCGGCGTCGCCACCTCTCGGCGCCGCGCCCGCGATCGGCCCGACGGTCTCAATCATCGTGTCGCGCGGCAGCGCGCGGGCGACGGGTTGAATACTGCGGACGCCGGGTAACTGTGCGATCGACCTGAGATTCTCACCTGTCGTTTCGACGCTGATGGCGTTGAGCCAGCGGCTTTCGCGACGGAGCGTGGCGCCGGTCGCGGTCACGCCGTCGATGTACCGGCGCGAGACGGCGAGATCGCGATCGTCAACCAGTCGCGCGTTCAGGCCGCGAAGCGCCCGCCGGCGGAGCGTTCGCTGCGGCAGTTCCGCCGCTCTGGCATTGATGCGACGCTCGAGGTCCGCCGCGTCGGTGACTCCCTTGTCCGTGAAAAAGACCCACACGTGCAGCGAGTCATCGGGCCGCAACTCAACGGAGGCTGGCGGCGCGTGTGCGATGACATTGGATGGTCCGCCGGCGCCGTCGATTCGATCGGGCTGCGCAGAGAGTCCCGTGCAGAATGTGGCCAATATCAGGGCAAGTGTGGCAGGCATGATTCTCCAATCCACCAGGAAGCCGAGGCGTGCGATCGCCCCATGAATCGTATCGATTCCGGCGGTGCGAATCCATTGCCGGGGGCCGGCGCCCCGGGAGATCGGCGGGATCGAGGCGTGTGGCGGCGTTCGGTCGCTCGCTGTTGCGGCTCGCATATTCGACAAAGACGCCGCGTAACGCCGTCGTATTGGCTATAATTGCAGCCGAGCGACACTGAGTCGCTGCGACCACTGATGAAAGGGGCCGGATCTTGATTACTTGTCCATCGCGACGCATCCTGCGGGCGCCGGTATGTCTTGTCGTCCTGACGCTGTTGGCGCCATCGGGGTTGTGCGCCCAGGACTGCAACAACGATGGTATCTCTGATGCGGACGAGATCGCAAACTGCGCAAGTGGCGACCTCGCGTGCGCCGACTGCAACATGGATGGCGTTCCCGATGGCTGCCAGGTCGCGAACCAGGCGACGCTTGTCGGGGCGAACAGCCATGACCTTCTGCGAATCGATCGCCTGACCGGCCAATCGACGCGAATCACAAACGACGGGCTCCAGGGCGCCTGGATCGAAGGTCTGGCCTATCTTCCCAATGAGGACATGCTCGTCGGAATCGACAGGAACAGCGGGATGCTCATTTCCATCGATCGGACGACCGGAATGGGCGTGGCGATCGGCACCGTCGGCCTGACAGCCGTCGTCGGCCTGGCTTACGATGTGACGACGGGCTTTCTCTACGCGGCGGACAACACGCAGCAGAAGCTCTTCCGCATTGATCTTCAGGCCGGAACCGCAACGCTTGTCGGGGCGACGAATGCGCATGTTGGCGGTATGGCCTTCGATCCGCTGACGCACGTTCTCTATGCGGCGATCAACACGGGAATTCTCGCCACAATCGATACGACGACGGCCGCTGTGACCGTCATCGGACCGACGGGCCTGAATCCTGTTCAGTCGATTGCGTTTGATCCGACAGGCGAGACGCTGTACGGGACTCACGCGGTCTTCGAGCGAGAGTTCCTGCGGATTGACAAGGCGACGGGCGCGACGGAGATCGTGGGCGACATGGGCATCCCGTTCAATTCGTCGCTGACCGTCGATACGTCGACGGGTGTGTTCTATGGTGTGACGGGTCTTTCCGGGGATCTGATCACGATCGATCCTGAGACCGGCGCGGCGACGACCGTCGGGGCGATGGCCTTCAGGTTTGTCAATGGGCTTGCCTACGATCCGGCGACGGGTGATCTCTACGGATTCGACACGTCAACGCGACTGCTGATCCGAAGTGACGCGCAGAGCGGCGCCACCTCTGTCATTGGATATGCGCCGCAGTTCGCCACGCTCAGCGATCTGGCGTTCGATCCGCACACGCGCAGAATCTTCGGATTCAGCGCAACGAGTCGGTTGCTCGTCGCCGTCAGTCCGGATACCGGCGAAGGGGAGATCCTCGCGACACTGACGCACGGGAGTGTTCGAGCGCTGGCGTTCGACCCGTATCAGGGGACGCTCTGGGGTGTGGATACAACAGACGACGTGTTGCTGCAGATCGATCCCGACACGGGGACCGAATCAGTCGTCGGTCCCGTTGGCTTCGACTCCATCTGGGGGCTTGCGTTCGATCCGACAACGGGCGGGCTCTTCGGGACGGATCTGGATACCGATCAGCTGGTCGCGATTGATCCTGGTACCGGCGCCGGCGTCGCCATCGCGATGACAGATCCGCCGAACATGTCCGGGCTGACGATGCTGTACGACGCGGAGAGTGACTGCAATTCCAACGGCGTGCCGGACTCGTGTGATACGCCCGGCGATCTGACAGGCGATGGCCTCGTGAATCTGGACGACGTTCCGGCGATGGTATCGGCGCTCCTTGGCTCGACAGCGTGCGGTCTGGCGGACGTTGACCTGAACGGCGTGACGGACGGCTGGGATATCGGAGCATTCGTCCAGCGTCTGCCATAGCCCGCCGTGCACGGGAATGGGGGGGCGTCAGAGGCGTATTTGACAACGCCGAGTCCGTATTGGATACCTTTATCATGCGGATTGCCGGCGACAGGGTCCCGGCGCCGCAACCTCGCCAAGCGTTACGAAGCGTAGTCACAGACGCCAGTCCAAAGAGGGCGGATCTGTCATGGTTCGATTACATCGCACGCATTCCCGGCATTCCGCCCAAACCACATTCGGTCTCACGGTGGCGTTTTATGGCGCCATGATGTTCGCCTGTACGGGAACGCGATCGATCCCGGACATTGCCGGCGCGAGCGGAACGACGGGAGGGGCGCCCACCACTGTATCGACGTCGGCCGGCGAACTGCAGATCTTTCCCGCGGACAATTCGTGGAACCAGGACATCAGCTCGCTGCCTGTCCATCCGAACTCGACAAACTACCTTGCGTCGATGGGGCTCGACACGGGCCTGCATCCGGATTTCGGAACGGAGTGGGAAGGCGCGCCGATCGGAATTCCGTACATCCTTGTGGGCGGCGATCAGGCGAAGGTCGGCGTGACATTTGATTACGACGACGAAAGCGATCCCGGGCCCTACCCGATCCCGCCCGATGCGCCGGTCGAAGGCGGGGCAGACGCCGACGGTGATCGCCACGTGCTTGTCATTGATGTCGACAATCGACTGCTCTATGAACTGTTCGACGCGCGGCTGACGCTGTCGGGATGGACGGCCGGGTCCGGCGCGATCTTCGATCTGACGTCGAACGCGTTGCGGCCCGCGGGCTGGACGTCGGCGGACGCGGCGGGGCTGCCGATCTTTCCCGGACTGGCGCGATACGACGAAATCGTCGAGCAGGGCGAGCTGAACCACGCGTTGCGTTTTACCGTCGCCCAGTCCCAGCGGGCGTACATCTCGCCGGCGCGACACTTTGCGAGTTCTTCGACCGATCCGAACAGAGCCCCGATGGGATTGCGCGTCCGCCTGAAGGCCGACTTCGACGAATCGGGCTTTCCGGAGAGCGTGCAGGTGATTCTCCGCGGTCTCAAGCGCTACGGCATGATCGTCGCGGACAACGGTTCGAACTGGTACGTGTCCGGCGCGCCCGATTCACGCTGGAACGACGAGGAACTCGCGACACTTCGCAGGGTCAGGGGACGCGATTTCGAGGTCGTTGAGACGGGCGAACTGGTCACGGACTGACGCGATGCGCATTCGCGGCCTGCGGCGCCTGCCACGCAGACGATGCGGTGGTCATCGACCCGGTAAGCGATGATGTTGTCTGACAGTCGCGCGTGGGCTCATCTGTAAGCAATGCGAACGTTTTTTCCGCCAAGTGTGCTGGGATTGTGGCGCAAGTGAAACGGCGATCGTTCGCGTGAACAATCGCCGTCCGTGTTTTTTCCAAGAGTGTTCGTTGGCGCGACGACTCAGCGCCGGCGTCGCAGACACATGGCGCATCCGCCGATCAGCACGAAACTGAGTGAGGCCGGCTCAGGGACAAACTGGGCGCCGTTCGACGCGCCGCCTGCACCGAAGTCAAAGGCGTTGCCGTAGTCCATCGGCAGGTCCGCGATCTCGATGGTCGCCTCCGGGTCGGCGATCAGCGTGACGGTGCTGCGCATCCGAATCGACGCGCCGATGGGGATGTTGAGTGGGACGCTCGCGGCGGCCGCCGTGAAGCTCAGCGTCTGCCCAACGGCGACGAAGCTCGACAGGCCGACGTCCGCCTGGATCATGTCGGCGCGGCCTACGCCGACGCCGTCAAACGCGACGAGGATCGGCAGGGGTTCCCAGAAGGCGTCGGCGCCGAAGCCGAGGCCGGTCCCGCCGGCGAAGTCGATTTCAATAATCGACTTCACACCCGCCGCGATGTATCCGCCCAGGGGCGCCACGGCGGTGGCGGAGAGAAAGTGCCCGAAACGACCGCCGACGATCGGAGCGCCGACGTTCACGTAGTCGACAGATCCGCCGAAGACGTTGATCGAGGAGAATCCGTTGGCATTGTTGTCGTAGAGCGTGAAGTTTGTCGCGGCGAGTCCGGCGCGACCATTCCCGGCAAGGCCGACCATCTGCGTCGTGGCGCCGCCGAAGCCGGCCGCCGCGTTGGGGGCCGTTGCGAGTCCGACGGGTACATTGGCGATCAGACCCAGCGCCCCCGTGTCGTTTTCAAATGTAGGGGCGCCAACGAGTGTCGGATAGTTGAACCCCGGCGCGAGCAGGTCGCCGCCGTCGGCGATGGCGGGGTTGAAGAAACCGTCGAAGACGGCGCCGGGGCCACCGGCGCCCAGCGCGAAGACGGAATGTTCGATGCGCCCGACGCCGGTTCCGGGGCCAGCGGCCGGAACGAGGACGGCGTGGGCCGTGGCCCCTGCGCAGAGCGTGGCAATGAGCGCAACGATGAAGCGATGGGTCAAACGTGAAAACATGCGTTCCTCTCCATGGTCGATTGTGACAGAAATCCCGCGAGGTCTGACTGGGTTGGGGCGGGGCGCAGCGCGAGCGGTCCGTCGACGTCATCCAGTCGTTCGAAGTGACTTCGGCGATGAACATCGTTGATTTTGCGGTCTCGCGCAGCTACCCTGACAGGGTCTTCATCGCAGTCGCCGAATCGGCGACGCGGCATTTCTCCTCGAAGAACGTGGCGAAGAAATCCCGCCGCGACCTTCAAAGAAAATCAGAAATCCTGGTGGAAGGGCGTGCAGGCGAAGAACAACGACATCACGTGGCTGCTCGAACGGGCGGTTTCGGGCGATATTGAGGCCTGGGACAGCGTGATTCCGTTGATCTATGAGGAATTGCGATCGCTGGCCGAGGTGGCGATGCGTGGCGAGCGACGGAGCCACACGCTGCAGCCAACGGCGCTGGTGCACGAGGCGTTCATCCGTCTGGTCCGTCAGAACGAACGGTCGTGGGAGAGCCGGGCGCACTTTTTTGCGGCGGCCGCGGAGACGATGCGACGCCTGCTTGTGGATCACGCCCGCACGCGCAAGGCCGCCAGGCGCGGTGGCGGGGCGCGCCATGAAACGCTGGACCCGCTCCTGATCTCGTTCGAATCCCGATCGACGGATCTGCTCGCGCTTGACGCCGCGCTGGATGATCTGCAGACGCTCGATCGCCGCCAGGCAAGGATTGTCGAACTGCGGTTCTTCGGTGGTCTCAGTGTCGACCAGGTGGCTGACGTGCTGCGTGTGTCTCAATCGACGGTGGAGCGTGACTGGCGCATCGCCCGCGCCTGGCTGCTGCGCGAGATCGGAGGTCAGGCCAGTGCCACTTGACGCGCGCCAGTGGAACCGCGCGAAGGTGTTGTTCGACGCGGCGCTTGCGCTCCCGGATCGGGATCGCGCCGGGTTTCTGGAGGCCGAGTGCGGAAGCGATCTTGCCATCCGCGAAGAGGTCGAATCCCTTCTGCGATATGACAGCGCGGCGCAGAATTTCCTGACGGTCGACGTCGACGCGCGAAGCGCGCCGCGACAGCCCGCCTGCAACGAGATTGTGGGGCCCTGGCGACTGGTTCGAGAGATCGGCGCCGGTGGCATGGGCGCCGTCTGGCTGGCGCGGCGCTCGGACGATGAGTTCGATCGGGATGTCGCCATCAAGTTCATCCGGCCTGACGCCAGTCGCGATCTGGTTCTCCGCCGGTTTGCCCGGGAAAAGAAGCTGCTGGCGCGGCTCCAACATCCGAACATTGCGCGGCTGTTCGACGCGGGTGTGACGGACGACGGACAACCTTATCTCGTGATGGAGCATATCGATGGCGCGCCGATCGACGTGTACTGCAACGAGCGGCGCCTGTCGATTCGCCAGCGGCTGGAGTTGTTTCTCGGTGTCTGCGCCGCGGTCCAGAATGCCCACGCGTCTCTGATCGTCCATCGTGATCTGAAGCCGGCCAATATCCTCGTTCGACAGGATGGATCGCCGATCCTGCTGGACTTCGGCATCGCCAAAGTCCTTGAAACCGTCGATGTGACAGCGCGCGCCGACGAGGGTCGTACGATCGGCCGCGCGATGACGCCGGACTACGCCAGTCCGGAGCAGTTACGCGGTGATCCGGTCACTGTGGCGAGCGACATCTTTTCTCTGGGAGTTGTGATCTACCAGCTGTTGACGGGGCGCCTGCCGCACGCGACGGAAGGCGGGCTTTATCGAGACTTCGAGCGCGCGGTATGCGACGTCGAGCCGACGGCGCCGAGTCGCGCGATCGTTGACTCTGTTACGCGACTTGGACTGACTCCGCAGAAAGCGCAACGCGTTATCGCCGGCGACGTCGACATGATTGTTCTTTGCGCACTGCGGAAGGAGCCGGGGCGACGGTACGCGTCGGTCGAGCGATTCGCGGACGACATTCAGCGTTATCTCCAGGGAGCGCCCGTCCGGGCCAGGCCGACGACGTTCGCCTATCGCGCCACCAAATTCGTTCGCAGGCATCGGCTGGCCGTCGCAGGGATCTCGGCGGCGTTCGTCGCACTGGCGGCGTTCAGCGGCGCCCTGCTGGTGCAGACGAATCGGCTTACCCATCAGCGTAACATCGCCGTGGAGGCCGAACAGCGCGCCCTGCGCGAGGCCGACACGGCGGAACAGGTCACGCAGTTCATTCAGGGCATGATTGAGTCCGCGAATCCTGAGAGTGGGGCGCCCGCGGATCTGAAGGTGCGCGACGCGCTGGATCTGGCGGCCGATCGGGTCGACGTTGAGCTCGCGAACAGGCCGCTTGTGGCCGCGGCGGTCCATCATGCGCTGGGGCGATCCTATCGTTCGCTGGGGCGATACGACGAGGCCGAGGCGCAGTTGCAGGCGTCGCTCGCGCTGTATCGCGGGAACGCGGGGGAGACTTCGCAGGAAGTCGCCTTCTGCGTGAAATCTCTTGCAACCCTTGCGTACGATCGCGGGGATTTCAACGCGACACGCGATTGGCTGTTGCGGGCGCTTGAACTCCGCCGCCATCTTGACGATGGTGTCGCGGGCGGAAAGACCTCCGCCATTCTGACGACACTGGGGCTTGTTGAGCATGAGCTCGGGCGCGCGGCGGACGCGGAGCGATATTGCGCCGAGGCGCTTCGGATTGATCGGTCGCTCTATGGCGACAAGGACGGCATCGTCGCCACGGATCTCGGCAATCTCGCCACGCTGTATGACGATATGGGCCGCTACGACGCGGCGGAGAAGGCGTATCGGGAGGCCCTTGATATCGATCGCGCGGTCGAGGGATCGGCGCATCCGGCCGTTGCCACGGGGCTCAGCAATCTCGGAACACTGCTCGTCAAAATGGGGCGCCACGATGAGGCCGAGCCGCTCCTGCGCGAAGCCCTGGAGATTGATCGGAAGAACCTCGGCGCCGAGCATCCGGATCTGGCCATCAGCCTGAGCAACCTTGCGGCGGTCTATCGCGCGCAGGGAAAGGTGGACGATGCGATTGCGATGCTGAATGAATCGCTGGTTATCGATCGCGCGGTATTTGGTGACGCGCATCCCGCCGTCTCCTATGACCTGAACGCCATCGGCGGGCTGCTGGCCGACCAGGGGAAGTTCGCCGAGGCCGAGCCGCTGTTTCGAGAGTGCCTGAAAATCCTGCGTGACAACTATGGCGAATCGCATCGATTGAGCGCCGCGTGCGCCTCCAATCTGGCGTCCGCGCTCGTTCAGCTCAATCAGCTTGTCGAAGCGGAGACGCTTCTGGATTCCGCCGAGCGGGCGCAGCGAAGCCTGGCCGGCGAGCATCCGCAGTTGGCCAGGTTGCTTGTGACGAAGGCGGAACTGCGACATCGGCAGGGCCGGGATGGGGAGGTCGAGCCGCTGCTTCAGGAGGCGCTCGAACTTCGAAACAACACGCTGGGCGCGGAGCACCCTGAGACGATTGGCCTGGCCGAACGGTTGGCCGCGTTTCATGAGGGGACCGACGTGGCGAGCGACTGACGTGCGCCATGCAGGTCGCGCCGCGTTGAGAGAACTACGCAGTCCCATCGCGTCCGAAAAGAGCGCCGCGATCCTCGCGTTCACGCCCGCTGGAGTGAGTTGCCCGGAGGGTAGATAATATCCCTCAGGCGCCTGTCGCCATGTCGGTTTGCCCGCTCGCGCGTTTCGTCGTTGACAGTCGATCCGCTTCCCGGATATAGATAAGGCTGTGGGATACCGCTCGCAATGCCTCTAAAGCGATGTACGAGATCGTACATAGATGAGGTCCTCCACATCCGTGCGGGCGATCGAAGACTGGATCCTAAGCCAAATCACTGGAGTCTGATTCCATGCGAAGGTCGAGTTACATGCGCTCAATCTGTCGATCGTTGTTCTGCGGCGCCATCCTGTTGTGGGGCGGGATCGCGGTTGAGGCGTCGCCTCCGGACATCCAATCAGAGATTGAAGGGAACGATTCGATCGAATCGGCGACACGGATTACGTTCGACATCAGTGGGTGCGCGATCGTTGACGCGGCGATCTCGTCAGCCGGCGACAATGACTTCTACACGTTCGAGGCGCCGGCGGATTCCCGGATCTGGGTCCTGGTGGATACCGGCGGGACTCCCAATCCGGGCGCCTCGTCGCAGGATTCGCAACTGCGACTCCTGGAGAGTGACGGCGTGACGACGATCGAGTTCGACGACGACGACGGCACGGGAACCGGTGGCGACAGCTCCGTGGAGACTGGTCTCGCGTCGAGCATCGCCAACGCGCAACTGACGACGGGCGGAACCTACTTCCTGATTGTCAACGAGTTCAACAATGACAACGTCATCGATCCCTATCGATTGTTCGTCGTCATTACCCACGCCCTGGACGACGACGAGTTCCGCTACAACGCGAACGATACCGCCGCGACAGCCATTCCGCTGATACAATCGGCGCCGGTCAACGCCGTGCAGGCGAATATCTCTCCCGCCGGCGACATCGATTTCTATTCTGTCGAGGCCCGCGCCGGTGACATTCTCTACGTCGCCGTGGATGGCGATCCCGAGCGGGATGGGACGAGCACGGATGTCGATGTTGCGTTGATCGACGTCAACGGCGTGACGGCCCTTATTGAGGCGGACTCTGACTCCAGTGTTCCGCTCAGTGAAGGATTCAGCTTCAACGTTCCCGTCACGGGGACGTACTTCGTCCGAGTTCGTGATATCGGTAGCGTGGCTACGGGTTCGTATTCGATTCTCGTTGCGGCCTGCCGATCTGACTTGTGCGCGCTGTCCGTCGAGGGCGGGCCGATCGGCACGCCTGTTTCGGAGCATCTTCTTGAACAGGGCCTGCTCGTCGGGCGACTGAATCGATTCTCGCCCGCCGGCGTGTGCGGCGTTCCGGAGACGTCGCCCGGCTTGTTTGCCGCCACGGGAGAACGCGCCTACGACGCCTATGAGCTGCGCAACAATTCGGCGACTTCGGCGTGCGTGACGATCGAATTCGCGGACGAGTGTACTGTCGGTAACTATTTCGCGATGGTCTATCTGGGCGCCTTTGATCCGTCGGACATCGAGGCCAATTATCTCGCCGATCCTGGGACGAGCGTCACCAAGCAGTTCTCCTTCACGATGCCGGCCGTGAGCCGCGCCATTTTTGTGGTTCATGAACTCAGCTCGGGAGATCCGTGCGATCAGTACAGTTTCAAGGTCTGGGGACTGAACTGCGCCGATCTGTCCGTGACGAAGGTGGATACGCCGGATCCGACGGTTCCCAATGAACCGCTGACCTATTCGATCACGGTCACCAACAACGGCGAGGATGACGCGACGGACGTGATCATGACGGATACGCTGCCGGCGGGCGTTACGGTTGAGTCCGTTGTGTCGAGCCAGGGGCTCATTGGCCAAACGCCGGGATCCATTACCTTTGACTTTGGTACGATCGCGAGCGGCGCCAACGCGACAGCGAGTGTGGTCGTGACGCCTGGCGCCGATGGCGTGCTCACGAATACCGTCAGCGTGTTCGGCGCCGAAATCGACATGAACCTTGCCAACAACACGGCGACCAGCAGCACGCTCGTCGCCCCGGATGGTGATGGTGACGGCGTGGCGGACGATGACGACAACTGTCCGATGGACGCGAATCCCAATCAGGCCGATTCGAACGGCGACGGTGTGGGAGACGCCTGCACGCCACCGCCACCGCCGCCCCCGACACC
>ERZ795053.353-NODE-353-length-57695-cov-21.391516_pt1 | contig 57695 bp, 53 predicted proteins | sample MGYA00375137_ERZ795053 | MGnify/ENA primary metagenome ERZ795053 (study PRJEB30182, sample SAMN05720284) | activated sludge metagenome | isolation source: Anaerobic digester | place: Hong Kong | collected 2014-12-17 ...
AGGAGTGGGGAATGATGGAAAAAGGGTACCGTCCCATGGAATTCTTCTGGGAATCTCCGCAGCAATGGAAGCTGCTGGTGAAGAATCCCGCTCCCCTCGTTTTCAGTGGCGTGGGTTTCCTGCAAGAGCAGGCGAAGCGCCTTTGCATCGTGTACCACCCTTTTTTCCAGCCCGGTGATTTCATCGCCAACGAAACGGGCCTGTTCCAGCTTAGCGGGAGCCTGGGACCACTCCTTTCTTTCCGCCAGGACCTGGTTCCCTGGCTGGGCCACGTGCTGTTCTTTGCCACAACGCTGTATCGCATGCGGGAGACCGTCCGGCACTACAACCAGAACACGTCGATCATCTTCCGCGGGATTATCCCGGAAGGGCCGTTGAAAGGGGCCCTGTTGGAAGCGATGGGCGATACGGGTTGCTTTTTCTGGTCGCCGGAGTTTCCCGACGGAATCCTACACATCGAGCTCTGGAAGCAACTGGGGGGAATTCCCCGCGCCGTGGAGCGCACGCGGCTCAAACTGGCACCCAACTTGAAGCTGCTCGTGGAAATCAACAACCTTTCCGATGGCATCACGGCCATGAAACACGGTGCGGATGGCGTGGTTCTCCGCGGGCTACGCGGGGAAGTGACCTCGGAAGTAACGCGCGCCCTTCGCGAGCGGTTCAAGAAAGCGTACATCGAGTATTGCGGACCTGTTGGGCTTTCCAACATCGATTCCTTCGCCTCTGCAGGTCTGGATGCCATCAGTCCCGACAACATCCCCCGCCTGTTGGGCCTCACCCAGCTGGAAACGGTGCTGGAGCTTCTGCCGGAAAACGCGGGGGAACAACTGCAGCCGGGTGCAGAAGAATGACCCCCGGGAAGCATGCGGTGCTCGCCGTGGACGCAAGCACATCGGAGTACCTTCTTGCCATGCACATCCCCGCGCGCAACCTTTTCGAAGCCCTTTGTTTCTCCCATGAGCAACTCAAGGGGGAGAACCTTCTGTTTGTTTTGCACCAGTTGATGCAAAAGCATCGCCTCCAATGGCGGGATTTCGCGTACCTTCTCACCACGTCCGGACCCGGATCGCTCACGGGACTGCGCATTGTGTTCAGCACTCTCAAAACGCTGGCGCAGGTCACAGGGATCCCACTGGTAACCGTCCCCACCCTGTACGCCTTGCAACTGGGCGTGCCCACTTGGCAAAACTGCTGCGGTGTTTTCTTGAATGCGCGGCACAAATTCTACTACTTCCGGGAACCCGGTTGGTCCCCGGAGCGTTTCGAATTGCTGCCGCAATCGTGTGCTTTGGAGAAAGCGCGAGAACCCGGGAAGGCCATCCTGGAAAAGCGTTGCTTGCTGGCAAAGGAACTTCCTTCGGAAAAATGCGTCTTACAGAGTATCGATGTTTTTTCGTGGATTCAACAGGGAGAAAGGCACTTTTGTCGGGCAGAATTCCAAGACCCCCTGTACGTGGTACCCTTTTACGGAGGAAAATCCGTTGCGGAACAGGTTTTCGAGGAGAAAGGTTCCACAAGAATGGATGTGTTATAATTTTCAAAACGGCTCGGGAGGTTTTGCATGAAACTGACGACTCAATTGGGTGAGATCAATATTGGATTGAACGTGGTGAAAGAACTGGTGTTCCAGGCGTTGCTGGAATGCTATGGACTGAAGAGAATGGACGATCCCAACATCATTAACAAGTTCTTTGGGGGCCAGCAAAAGGGGATCCACGTGCGGGAAGACGAAGAGGGTTTGTTTATCAACGTGTATCCCGTCGCTTCCTATGGGGCAAAGATGGACCAGGTTGCCCTGAACGCCCAACAAGGAATAAGCTACAAGGTGGAACAGATGCTGGGGATGAAACCGAGGAGGGTGAACATCCACTTTTTGGGAATCGACGTCGAGTGATTGCTTTGCTGGAAGTTTTCCCATTCCCCAAGGGGTTGAGGTGCACATTATGAAACAAGTTGATAAAACCATTGATGCCAGATTTTTGAAGGAAGGGTTCAAGGTTGCCACCGAGAACCTTCTGGCCCACAAAGACGAGATCAATGCGTTGAACGTTTTTCCGGTTCCGGATGGAGACACCGGGCATAACATGTCCGCTTGCATGTTGGAAGCCACCCATTCACTGGAAAAGCTTCCCATCGATTCGATGACCAACGTGTTGGAAGCCATTCGAACCGGAACACTCATGGGCGCGCGGGGAAACTCGGGTGTCATTCTTTCCCAAATTTTCAGCGGTTTTTGCGAAGCCATGGCAAAGAAGAAGGAGATCAGCATGCCGGATTTTTGCGCCGGCCTGGAGAAAGCTGACCAGGTGGCGAGGGGTGCTGTGATGAAACCGGTGAAAGGAACGATTCTCACGCTGATCAACGACGTGGCCTTGTTCGCCCGGCGTAACCTCGCCGAGTACGAGGGATTCCCCCATTTTCTGCGCGCTTTGACCGAACGGAGTTTCCTGGTGGTGGACCGCACCCGGGAAATGATGCCCAAGTTGAAGCAGGCTGGTGTGGTGGATGCTGGGGCAAAGGGATTGGCGTATATTTTCGAGGGGTTTTTCCAGCACGCGATGGGTAAGGTGGCCGGAAAGGCCGCGGTGCAGTTGGAAGAGCCTACCGAAAAGCCCACCTTTGCATTGGAAGACTTGACCTACCTGTACTGCACCGAGTTCATGTTGCGGTTGTTTCCCGGTGTGGAGAACGGCTACATCGCAAGCCTCAAGCAAGAGCTTTCGCAAATGGGAGATTCCGTGGTCATCGTGCACGATGGTTCCATCCTGAAAGGGCACATCCATACCAACCACCCCGGCCAAGTGTTCGAAAAAGCCCTTTCGCTCGGAGAGCTTCATCGCGTGAAGGTGGACAACATGAAAGAGCAGCACGAGTCTCTCACCCATGCATCCTCCTCCCCGACCAGCACACCGCTGCCAGAACCCGAGAAAAAAGCCGCTCTTCTCCTGGAAGATGAGGAACACCTGCAAGCGGAAGTGGAAAGCCCCCCGGAGCCCAAAACGTTCGGTTTCGTATCGGTTTCTCCCGGCGAGGGGATTTCCCGGATTTTCTCCGAAATGCACGTGGACGAAATCGTGCTGGGTGGCCAAACCATGAACCCGTCCACCGCGGATCTCACCCGGGCAGTGGAAAAGGTCAACGCCAAGAACGTGTTCCTTCTTCCCAACAATCCCAACATAACCCTTGCCGCGGAAAGTGCCGCGAAGATGTTCCAGGATTCTCCCAAGGATGTGCGCGTGATTCCCACCCGTTCCATCCAGGAAGGTATCGCGGCGCTGATCAGTTTCGTGGAAATGGAAGACTTGGCATCCAACTTGCAGAGCATGCAGGAAGCCATCCAGGAAATCGTTTCGATTTCGGTGACGCATGCCGTACGAGATTCGGAAGTGGAGGGCCACAAGATCACCGAAGGGGAATACCTGTTCTTCGCCAACAAGGAACTTAAGGCCCATGGTCAAGAACTCGACGAGATTGTTTTGGACGGCCTCCACAAGGTGGACGCGGGAAGGTACGAAATCTTGACCGCGTTTTACGGAGACGGCGTGGAGGAAAAGCAGGCGAATGCCCTTATGGAAAGGATCGAAAAGGAGTTTCCCTCCCTGGAAGTTTCCCTGTACTTTGGTGACCAACCACACTATCCCTACTACCTTTCCCTGGAATGAACCCTGGTAAAGGAAGGGCAAGATGACCCGACTGGAAAAGCTTTTGCTCGGCTGCGTGGGGATCTTTTTTTGCCTGGGTCTTGTGCTGGGGTTTCGCCCCGTTGCCACGCCAGCCTTCGCGTCCGAGCAAGAGCTGGAACAAAACCGCATGGCTGCCGAGCCGGTTTCGTTTCCGTTGGACCTCAACACGGCTTCGGAAAATGAGCTGATGTTGCTCAAGGGAATTGGCCAAACGCGTGCGCACGATATCGTACGCTTCCGGCAGCAAAACGGCCCGTTTGGCAGCGTGGAGGCTTTGCTGGACGTTCCGGGAATTGGTCCCACGATCTTGAGCCAGGTGCGGGAATTCTTGGAGGTGCCGGGAGGGGTACCATTCTCCCCTTCGAACAAAACGTTGGAAATTAACGTCAACCTGGATAGCGCGGAAGATTTGCAACAGTTACCCGGAATTGGCGCGGTAAAGGCACAGGCAATCGTGGAGTATCGCGAGGCTTTTGGTGCCTTTCTTTCCCCGGAGGACCTTCTGAATGTCAGCGGAATCGGGGAGAAAACGCTGGAAAACATCCGGCCTTACGTGGTGTTTTAATCCATTCTTTTCCATAACCGAAGGAGGCTTTCGAATGAACATGCGAAACATCCGTTTTGTCACTCTTTTCTTTGTTTTGACCCTGGTAGTGGGTACGCTTTTGTTGGCCGGAACCCCTTTCACAGCTGCTTCTCGAGCCCCGGTGATCGCATTTATCGATTTCGACCGTGCCGGCCAAGAATTCAACGAACTCAAGGAATTGATGCAGGAGTACCAGGCCGACGCCGAGTATTACAATTCCCTCCTGAAGCCACTGGAAGACGAACTCGTGCAACTCCAAAAGCAATCCACCACCTCCAACACCTTCCAAATGAAACTCAACGAGTACCAGCTGCAACAACAAAAATACCTCAACCAGATAGAGAGCAAGTACAACCCACGGGTGGAATCCCTTCAGCAAAAATTGATGGATTATGCCAAGGAATACGCCAAGATCAATGGCATCGACATTCTATTGACCAAGGCTGTTTCCATGTACGTCAACGACATGTACGACGTCACGACGAATTTCATCCAGTATGTCAATACCAACTACTGATCATGTTCTCCGCTGCGTAGAGCTACGCAAAAAATACGGGAAACGTGAGGTAGTAAAGGGCGCAAGCCTGGAAGTGCATTCCCATGAAATCGTTGGCTTACTGGGCCCCAACGGGGCCGGTAAGACAACGATTTTTCGTATGATGCTTGGCATCACCATCCCCACGCAAGGAAAGATCGTGCTCAACCAAACGGAAATTTCCCGCCTTCCCATCCACTTGCGCGCACTGGAGGGCATCACCTACCTCCCCCAGGAAGTTTCGGTTTTCAGCGGTTTGAGCGTGTGGGACAACATTCGCCTGGTGCTGGAAAGCAAGCGGATGGACAAGAAAAGCGTGCGCCACAAGATCGAGGAACTGCTGGCCGAGTTCGGCATCCAGCACCTGGCTCCCCAGAAGGCGGATAATCTCTCCGGGGGGGAAAAACGTCGGTTGGAACTGGCCCGCATGATGACACTCAATCCCAAGTTCATCCTCCTCGACGAGCCTTTCAGCGGCATCGACCCCATGACCGTCAAGGATATACAAAGGCTCACCATCAAGCTCAAGGGCATGGGAATCGGGGTAATCGTCACGGACCACAACGTGGATGATATCCGGCGCATCGTGGACCGATTGTACGTGATCCACAAGGGTACGATTCTTGCCCAGGGAGACCCACAGACCGTTTTCAACGATCCTGCGGTCATCCAAAACTACCTGGGAGAGTGAGGTGTTTCGATGAACATCGCAGTAATCGGCAATTCGGGCGACTTGGACGACCCTCTCATCCGCCCCTTACACGAGCAAGGATACCTTGTCGGAAAAAGCATCGCCAAGGGTGGACACGTGTTGTGGTCAGGCGGCCGTGACGGGGTGATGGAACTCGCTTCCCGGGGTGCAAGCGAATCGGGTGGTTTGGTCGTGGGCGTGCTTCCCTTCAACCGCCACGACAGCCTTTCGCGCCCCAATTCCCACCTGGATGTGCCGGTCTTTACGGGGCTGGATTTCGGAATGCGCAGCTTTATCCTGGTGCAAAACGCCGATCTCGTCGTATCCCTGGGGGGCGGAGCGGGCACAGCCATCGAAATTTTCGTGGCCTATTCCAGCGGAGTTCCCGTTGTCCTGCTTCGTGACACCGGCGGCTGGACGCAAAAAGTGGCCGAAACTTTCCCCCCAAGCTCTTCACCGGTTTACCTTGACCATCGGCAAAGCGCCCCGGTTTTCCTATTGGACAACGCCTTCCAATTCCCGGCCTTCTTGTCCGATTTTCGACCCGGGAAACCCGGCTAAGCCTTTCTCCTTCACCCGTGGTTGGAATTTCCCACGAAACATGTTATCATTTAGCCAGTTCATAATTCGTAAAAGGAGGCAAAAAGAATGAAGAAACTCTGGATTGTTCTTCTGGTTGGTATCCTGTTTTCCGGCATGGCACTTGCCGAAGAAATCGTGAAGGCTTATACCACGTTCGAGGAACCCCTTGCCCAGGAACTCTTCGATGCATTCGAGGCGGAAACGGGCATTCGCGTGGAATGGGTACGGCTGTCCACGGGTGAAGCAACGGCGCGTATGGAAGCCGAACGCGAAAACCCACAGGCATCCATCTGGGCCGGCGGCGTGGGATTGGGGCACATCGAAGCCAAGCTCAAGGGCTTGACCGCTCCTTACCGCTCTCCCCTGGCGGCAAAAACCCCCGAGAAGTACCGTGACCCCGAGTATTACTGGATGGGCCTGTACATCGGACCCATTGCGTTTGCCACCAACATCGACCGTGCGAAGGAACTTGGCATCACCGCGCCCAAGGGTTGGTTCGACATCATCGATTCCAAGTACCACAAGATCGTGCGCGTTGCCAATCCCAACACCTCTGGAACTGCCTACAACTTGATGACCACCATCCTGGACATCTTCAGTGGCGACGAAGAGCTGCTGTTCATGTACCTCAAGCACCTGGACGACAGTATCGAACAGTACACCAAGTCGGGTTCTGCCGGTGGAAAGAGCTGCGCCATCGGAGAAATCCCCATCGCGATTGGGTATGCCCATGACCTGGTCCGCCTGCAAGCACAGGGTGCTCCCATCGAAATCACCGTTCCCGAAGAGGGAACCGGCTTTGAAATTGCCTCCATGTCCCTGATCAAGGATGGCCCGAACCCCGTGAACGCAAAGAAACTCTACAACTGGCTTCTCGGCGCAAAAGCCCTGGAAATTTTTGCCAGCTGGTACGTGATTCCCGTGTCTGCAGATGCCCCCGTTGACAAGATTGCCATCGACGTGCGCACACTCAACACCGTGGAACAAGACCTGGTGTGGGACGCGGAAAACCGCGAACGCCTCGTGGAACGCTGGGGCCGCGAAATCGCGGGAGAATAAAGGTTTCCCAAAAGGCGGGCTCACGGCCCGCCTTTTTTTTCATGGAGAGGGGGAGTACGTTGTTCAAACCCAAAAAGATCTTGATTTTCGTCACCCTGGTCGCCCTGGTGGGAGTCGTGGATCTATGGCTTCTCCAGACCATCCGGGGTAGTTTCGCCCAAGTCGCCGAAAGTAACCAGAAAAAGTGGGCCTCTTCCCTCGTGGACGCGATTCCTTCGGAAAGCGGGGAAATCTTGGACTGGCTCCAGCAAGCTCCTTCGGAATACCCCGACGTGCACATCCTGTACATCCAGGGGATTCCAGGATTCGAAGAAACACAGCTCTTTTCCGAGAATCCCGGCTTTGAAGCCTTTTTTAAAGAACGGGAGGATTCGTCCCTCTTTCAAAAAGGCCTTGAAAGTGCCGCGTACAGCGAGATCTTCTTCGCCCCGGAAAAAATGACCCTGGCGGGGGAGAACGTGCAACTGGTTTTCGCCCCCGTGGAAGAAGACTTCTTCGTAACCGGGGTGGGGGTCTTCGCGTTCTCCACCGCGGAAATCGATCGTTTCGTGCGGCTGCTCAATGTGCTGGGACTCGCGGTGATCATCGTTTTTGCCGTGGTTTTCGGGATCTTGCAGTTTTCCCGCGACCCGGTGCTGGGGTTCATCATCCTGGGCCTCATTGCCATCGTTGCGGTTTTCATCGTGTACCCCTTGTTCCAGGCGGTGCGCCTCACCTTCTTGGAAGATGGCAAGTTTTCGCTGGATACCTGGGCCAACATCCTCACCAAGAAGCAGTACCTGGGAGCACTCTGGGGAAGCATCCAGCTGGGGATTTTCACCGCCACGGCCTCCACGCTCGTGGGGTTTCTGTTTGCCTTCATGATCACGCGCACCACGGTGAAGGGCAAGAAATTTTTTACCACCCTGGCCACGCTTCCGGTGATCTCGCCACCCTTCTCGCTCACGCTTTCCATCATCCTGCTATTCGGAAACAACGGGTTGATCACCAAGAAGCTCTTGGGCCTGACCAATTTCAACATCTACGGCCTGGGGGGACTGACCCTGGTACAAACCATGGGCATGTTTCCCATTGCCTTCTTGACGATGGTCGGGGTGTTGCAAGCCATCGATTCCACGTTGGAAGATGCCGCCATGGACCTGAGCGCCACTCGATGGACAACCTTCCGTACCGTTACCTTCCCGCTTGCGGTCCCGGGGTTGCTGAGCGCGTGGTTGCTGGTGTTCACCAATTCGCTGGCCGACTTCGCCAATCCCTTGATCCTATCGGGAAGTTACCGGGTTCTCTCGGTGGAAGCATACCTGGAGGTCACGGGCATGCATCGCCTCGGAAACGGCGCCGCACTCTCGCTGTTGCTTCTCCTACCCACGCTTACCGCCTTCCTGGTACAGCGCACCTGGGTGAGCCGCAAGTCTTTCGTGACCGTCACGGGCAAACCCTCCACGCGGCTGACCGAGTTAACCTCCAAGCCCGTGCGCTACACGCTGCTGGGATTGATGATCGCCATCGTGGTGTTTTTGCTGGGGTTGTATGGCACGATCGTGGCGGGATGCTTCGTGGAAAACTGGGGAATCGACTACACTTTCACCCTCAAGCATTTCAAGGAGGCGCTGGAACGGGGTAAGGACGCCATTGCCGACACCACGACGCTTGCCGCTTTCGCCACTCCCATCGCGGGTATCCTGGCAATGATTGCCGCCATGATCTTCGTGCGCAAAAAGTTCCCGGGACGCCGTTTGCTGGAAGTGCTGATGATGACACCCTTCGCAATACCGGGAACGCTGGTGGGGATCAGTTTCATCTTGGCCTTTAACCGGCCACCGCTACTCCTGGTGGGAACGGGGGCCATCATCGTGATCAACTACATCATCCGCGAACTCCCCGTTGGGGTAGAGGGAGGGGTCGCCACGCTACGCCAGATCGACCCCGCGATCGAAGAAGCCGCACAGGACCTGGGAGCGGACGTACCAACGGTGTTCCGTACCATCGTGCTCCCGCTGATCCGGCCGGCTTTCATCTCCAGCCTGTCCTACACGTTCGTGCGTTCCATGACGGCGGTGAGCGCGGTGATCTTCTTGATTTCCGCCCGCTGGTACCACATGACGGTGCTGATCTACAACTTCTCGGAAAACCTGCGCTTTGGGCTGGCCAGCGTGCTTGCAACCACGTTGATCGTGATCGTGCTGGCAGTGTTCGGGTTGATGCGCTTGCTGGTTCGCCAGAGCAGCGCGCTGGAAAAGAACGTAGCGGTGAAATGAGGTGGATGGTATGAAAAAAAACGAGGCTTCGGTATACCTGGAAAACGTGACGAAGGTCTTCTCCGACCCCCATTCCAAGAAAGACGTGGTGGCAGTGGACCGCGCAGACATCACCATCGAACCCGGCCATCTCGTGACGTTGCTGGGTCCTTCGGGGTGTGGGAAGACCACGACGCTGCGCATGATTGCGGGCTTTGAGCTGCCCACCAAGGGCAAGATCTTCATCGGATCGGAAGAAGTCACCTACCTTCCGCCAAACAAGAGGGATACGGCCATGGTCTTCCAGAGCTACGGCCTTTTTCCCCACATGAACGTGTTCGACAACGTGGCCTACGGCTTGAAACTGCGCAAGGTACCCAAGGAGGAACGAAGGAAACGCGTCCTGGAAATCCTGAAAATGGTGGGGCTGGAAGAACTGGGAAGCCGTTCGCCGGGCCGCCTTTCCGGTGGGCAACAGCAACGCGTTTCCCTGGCGCGCTCGCTGATCGTGCGGCCCTCCGTGTTGCTTTTGGACGAACCGCTCTCCAACCTGGACGCGTTGCTGCGCGAGCAGATGCGCGTGGAAATCCGGCGCATCCAGCAATCGTTAGGGATTACGGCCATCTACGTGACCCATGACCGCGTGGAGGCAATGAGCCTCTCGGACCTGATCATCGTGATGAACGCGGGCAAGATCATCCAGGTGGGCCCCCCTTCCGAGATCTACGAGAACCCAGTCTCGCGCTTCGTAGCGGGGTTCATCGGCAAGGTTGCACTGCTTCCCGTACAGGTGCAATCGCTCAACGGCACGGCACGGGTGGCCTTCCGGGACCAAAGCTTGGAAATCCCACGCTATTCTTCGAAGTTGGAACCGGGTTCGCAGGCGTTGATGATGTGCCGCCCGGAATCGATGCGCGTGGAAGAAGCGGGGCAGGGTCTCTTGGATGGCCGTGTTCTGAACAATATCTACCTGGGCAACAGCGTGGAGACCTACGTGCAGACAGACTTCGGCGAGATCCTGGTGCAGATCGACAACCCGGCACAGAAAAAAGTCTTCCCCGAGGGAAGCGGTGTTTCGATCCGCGTCGAACCCGGGCTTGCCAAGATCCTTCCTTCCGAGTAAACCCACAAAACCTGGCGGGGCCTACCTCCTACGCACCCCCGATACTCCGGCCTCGCCAGCTTCCTTTCTTTCCCAAGAGTCCCTGGAACACCGAGGTAAAGAAAAGCACCACGAAGAAGAAAAGGTACACGGGGAAAAGCCAGGCGGAGTACCAGGCAAACTTGCCCACCTTGGCGGTCAGCAAATGGAACGAAGATACCCCCGCAAGGTAGCAAGCACCCGAAAGAACCCCATTTACCCACGATGGCTCCACCAAGCTTCCCAGCAGCCCAAAGAAGGTGGAAATCCCGGCGAAAACCCACAGAATGCTGATCAAAAGGGGAATTCCCCCCGTGGAGGCGGCACCGGAAGACATGTTCTTCACCCACCCCTCCCACAAGGAAGGGAAACCTTCCGGGTACATGCGAAACGAGATCAGCTGGCTTCCGAAGAGTGCACGGGGGGTGAGGCCTGCCTGTGCAACCCGCTTCCCCAGTGCAATGTCTTCCACCACTTCGCCGCGCACGGCGCGATGCCCGTCAATCCTGCGGTAATCCGCGCGGTGGAACAGCAGGAACGGCCCGTACAGCCCGGGAGCCCTTTTGCTCTTGCGGAATCGAACGGACATGGAAAGCACAACCAGTAGGTTGAAAACAGCCGAAAGGCTCTCGTATGGCTTGATAGCCCTGTGGAAAGGTTGCACGGAAAGCACTTCCCCTTCTCCCTTCCACCGCGAAAGCGCTTCTTGTAGGGCATCCTTCCCCAGCTCCACGTCCGCATCCAGGAACAGCAGTACTTCCCCCTCTGCCGCTTGGGCTCCGTTCCAGCAGGCCCAGTTCTTCCCCATCCATCCCTTGGGAAGCGGAGGAGCGGCAATGACCTTGCATCCCGCTTCTTTGGCCAGTTGTGCCGTGGCATCGCTGGAATGGTCATCGACCACGATTGCCTCGTCGAACCACCCCGACTGCGCGGAGAGCGAACGGAGAAGCGGGGGAAGACGTTTCTCTTCGTTTCGTGCGGGGATGATCAGACTCACCCGAGGGCGCTGTTTTCTTGGGGGCTCTCCCCAAGAGGCGAGGCGCTGCTTACCGAGCAGCAACAGGAAGGGGAGGAAGAAACCCACCGCCTGCAGAATGGCCTTCACGATGTCCCACCACATCCCCCGTTCACCCCAACTCTTTGCGGTGCTTGAAAACCAGCAGGCCCAGGTTAAAGGCCCAGAGCACGAAAAGGGGAACCGAGCCCCAGCGGAAGAGCAACAGGTACACCAGCAAGAAGCCCATGGCCACAAAGGTCTTGTAGGCATCCCGCAAGCGCACGAAAAGCTGGATCGTCATGGCGATTCCCAGCACGGTGGGAGCTTCCCAGCGCGTGATTCCGGACCAAGCCCCAAAGGTAACCGCCACAGCTTTCCCTCCTTGGAAGCGGAAGAAAAGGGGAAACGCGTGCCCGCAAATCGCCGCCATGCCCATGAAGCAAGCGAGCCAATCGCTGGCCCCGAAGAAAGTGGTTGCCAGGAAAAGCGGGGCAAACCCTTTGCCGAATTCCAAGAGCATGACAAGGATACCCCGCTTGTAGCCCAGCGCCTTGAAAGCATTCACCGTACCTGGATTGCCGTCCCCCACCTTGTCGATGCTTCGTGAAACCAGCAAGGAAACGAAAACGCGCGCGAAAAGAATGGAGCCACTCAAGTAGGAAACCCCGATCCAGAAAACCCAATGCCAAGCTTCCATCGGTATCTCTCCTCTCCATCATATTGGCGTAATCGATTGTACCACGAAGAATGGAAACTCTGCTCTGGTAACACGTTGCTTTTTTTGCTATACTTGAGCATACTGGGGTGAAAGGAAAGGAGGCACGCGATGTTCAAGCGGAAAGATGGGGTAATCGTTCGCAATCTGCCGGAATGGAAACGTTTCGTTCCTTTCCTGATGCCCACGAAATCCGATGCACTGATCTTCTTTCGCAAAACCATCTTCGTGGAAAAGACCCTGGCATACCTACACGCGAAAAACCAACCCGCTCAAGGGAAAAGGGTGTCCCTTTTTTCCATCCTGGTATGCGCCTTGCTGCACACCGGGGTGCACTTTCCCGATCTCAACCGCTTCATCGTGGGGAAGAGAACCTACCAGAGGAACGGCTGGTTCCTCTCTTACACCGCAAAATCCTCCTTGGAAAAGGATGGGGAGACCGTGCTGGTGAAAGCGGCTTTCGGCGATCACGATCGTTTGGAAGATGTATTCCAGAAATTGGAGGACGTGAAGCAAAAGGTGCGCCACAAGGCGGCTTCCCAAACCAGCGGCGCAAGTTCGGAGCTCGCTTTCTTCTTTTCCTTCCCACCCTTCTTGCGTCCCGCCGTTTTTGGATTCCTCAAACTGTTGAACCTCTGGAATATCCTGCCATACCGGATGATCGAAGGAGATCCTTTCTTTTCCTCCTGCTACATGGCCAACGTGGGAAGTATCGGGCTGGAGCCCCCCTACCACCACTTATTCGAGTGGGGGACGGCTTCGCTGTTCCTTTCCGTGGGAAAGATCCACCCGGTTCCGGTTCGCGATGAAAACGGGAATGCCATTTTTCGCGATGCCTTGGACATCCACTTTACCCTCGACGAACGCGTTTCGGAGGGGGTGTACTTGGCTCGCGCCTTGGAGTACTTCCAGCAGATGGTGGAAAACCCATCGCTGATGGAATAAAAAAGGAGGGGTACACATGAAAACGTGTGGAAAAGTCATGCCAGTCCTGCTACTGTGGGGCGTCGCATCCATCTCGCTTCTTCTCTTCGTGTCCTGTACCGTGGCAGCGGGAGGAGGGAACAATCCACCCGTGGGGGGTGGGGAATGGCAAGTAGACGTGAACATTGACTACGGTGGAGGCAACGGCGCAAACGTAACCGGCGAAGCAGACCTCATTGTGGGGGCCGGCGGGGAGACGGCGCAAGGCACTTTCACCCAGTTGACCTACGCGGATACGTCTCCTTTCTTCAAAATGGCCACCAAGATCGTCTGGGAACTGGCGATGCTGGGGAAACAGCTTTCGGTTTCTCGGCTGGACGATCCACCCGACGACGACTTCCCCGTTCTCTACAAGCGCATCGGGGATGGCACCGAAAACGAAGACAAGGCCCAAATCACGTTCAACGTGGGTTTTGAAGGGGCAAATTCGATCCAAGTCCCGGTTCGTGCCTACTTCTACCCCAATTCCAATCCCAACGAGTACATCGACGGGCAGGTCACGATTACCAAGGAGGAAATCCGCGCCAGCAATGTAACCTTGACCTTCGAATCCGAGGGAGCGTTCGGGAATTTTTCCTACACCGCGGAGTGTACGGGCCCCTAAGCCTCCGAGGAACCGAAGAACAGCCGTGGGGACCGCAAAGTCCCCACTTTTTTCAAAAAAACGCAAATTCCTGACCCTTTTTGCCGTAATCGCTTCTCTTTGCCCTCCGCAACGCTTTCCGCCCCAAGACGTTGGTTGGTTTGCGCCTGCAATTGTTATATCATTATCATGTAATCCCTTCTCATGGGAGGCGAGGTGTGGTTCTTGAATTGGAACACCGGGGAAAAGAATCGATTGCCCATTTACTACCGCATCGAAAAGGAACTCGAAAAACAAATCCAGGTGTCCAGCCCGGGCGACCAATTGCCCACGGAAAACGAGCTCATCGAGCGTTTCGGTGTGAGTCGAACCCCCGTGCGTGCCGCCCTTGGGGAACTTGAACGAAAAGGCTTGGTGGTCCGCAAACCCGGGAAAGGAACGTTCGTTGCCCGTCCTCGCTGGACGCACCTGCTCACTTCTTTGCGGGGCTTCACCGAAGAAATGAAAGAAATGCAGATCCAATCGCGCTCCGTGGTGGTGGAAAGCTCATTGGTTCCTGCCGGACCTGACCAGCAAAAGAGCTTCGGGCTTTCCGCCTCCGGTTCCGTGTTTTTCCTTTCCCGCATCCGCTTCATGGGGGAATGCGCCATTGCCCTGCAAAATGCGTTTATCAACGTGTCGCTGCATCCCTCGCTTGCGCAGTTGCAAACCCTCGACTTCAACGGTTCCGAATCGCTGTACGGAAACCTTGCGCGCCTGGGATTCCCTCCGCATCACGGCGAGGAGGAACTTCGCGTGGAACCGATTTCCCGCGCGGAGGCCCGCCTGCTTCAATGCAAGTCGGGGATCTGCGGACTCAAGAGGAAACGCCTCACATTCTTACAGGATAACCGCTGCATCGAGTTCGTGGATTCGGTGTATATCGGCGAAAAATACGTGTTTCGCTTTTTTCTCCAATGAACTTCACCCGAAATGCTCGGGAAAATCTTTCAAGGGAGGTTTTTGTATGTCCAAACGGTTGGTTTTGATCGCGTTGGCAGTGCTTATCGCCATCGGTGCCTTTGCGGCAACAAAAGTGGAAATTTGGAGCTGGCGCACCCAGGACGCGCAAGTTTGGGACGAGGTGCAGAAGAGGTTGGACGAAATGGGAAAGGATATCACGATCGATTTCCGTGCTTTCCTTCCCACCGAGTACGATTCGAAGGTTCTTTTGGCACTTCAAGGTGGGCAGGGGCCGGATATCATGTACACCCGCAGGCTTCCGGGCGGAAGAACCAAGGCCCTGGTAGACTCCGGGTTGTTGATCCCCCTTTCCGACAAGGTGGACTTTTCCAACTTCTCGGAAGGCGTTTTGACGAACATCACCCAGGAAGGACTGCAGTACGGGGTTCCATTTGCCGTCCAAGTCGTGGGGATTTTCTACAACAAGGACATGTTCGACAAGTTCGGTCTGAGTGAACCCCGGTCCTGGGCTGAATTGATCGACATTTGCGAGGTTATCAAGGCCAATTCCATCGACCCGTTCTTCGTGTCCGGGAAAGAAGCCTGGTCGCTCGTGATGCAACACGCCATGACAGGTGTCAGCATCCTCGGCCCCGGCTGGATCAAGAGATTGGCCGAGGGAAAAGTGGATTTCTTGGATCAAGATTGGATCTACCACCAGCACTTGCTGAACGACTTGAAAGTGTATTACCAGGATGGATTCCTTGCCAACGACACCAACGACTTGAACTCGGCCATCGCGTTCGAGCAAGCCGCGATGGTTTTCTACGGTGTCTGGGGCTACCAGATGTGGAAGGAACTCAACCCTGACTTGAACATTGGGTACTTCATGGTTCCCTCCGACTACGCGGGGTACGACCCCTATGCCTACGTGTACATGGACGGTGCCTTCGGTCTCACGGCAAACGCGAAGCATCCACAAGAAGCCCTGGAAATCCTCAAATTCACGGCAACACCCGAATTTGGCACCATCTTCTCCAACATCACCATGAATATCCCCGCTGTGACCGGTGCCCAAATGCCGGACGTTCCCCTTCTGGCAGAAGTCAACGAAGTGGCTGCCACAAGCGCTTCTCCCTGGGTGTACTGGGTTGGATCCGAGTTCGTGACCGGTGCCCCTTCGCTGTACACCGATGTGCTGAGCCCGGGAATGCAGGCCATGTACGCTGACAAGATCACACCCGAGGAGCTTGCCCAACAAGCCCAAGACGCATTGTCCCAGTGGTTCCCGCCATTGATGGAACGCCTCGGAAAATAACGGGATGCAGATGACGGCTTGGTGCCCCTTTGGGGGCACCTGGCCGTTTTGCTTTTTTCGCTTGGATTTGCCAAAAAGGGGTGCGAAGGGATGAAATGTAAAACCCGCTACGTTCTGCTTTTTACCGTTCCCGCGTTGGTGTTGTACACCTTGTTCGTGATCTACCCTTTCCTGTACAGCTTCATCCTGAGCTTCTTCAGCTGGTCGGGGGTAGGGGAACGAACATTCGTGGGGTTTCAAAATTTCCAGCGCTTGGTCTCCGGAGCCTACGCCGACGAGTTCCGCAATGCGCTGCTGCACAACGTGTACTTCTTTTTTGCCAACACCATCTTTGAACTGGGGTTGGCCTTCATCATTGCGATCATCCTTGCTTCCCTTACGTGGGGAAGACGGTTTTTCCAAACCATCGTCTACCTTCCCAACGTGATTTCCATGGTGCTGGTGGGCTTCATCTGGTCCATGATGCTCAACCCGCAGTGGGGGTTGATCAACCACCTGTTGCGAAGCGTGGGGCTCAAGGGATGGGCCCAACCCTGGCTGGGGCAGGAATCGACAGCACTGAACACCGTGATCCTGGTGAACATCTGGCGAAACATCGGGTTCTACATTCTCGTGTTCTTCGCTGCCATCCTTGCCATTCCCAAGGAGCTTTTCGATGCCGCCTACATCGACGGGGCTTCCAACTGGCGCGTGACCTGGAAGATCGTGTTTCCCCTGACGGTGCCCACGTTCCAAACGCTGTTGATCCTGTTATTCATCTGGTCGTTCAACATCTTTGACGTGGTGTACGCGCTGGAAGGGGTACAGGCGGGGCCTTTCCGTTCCACCGACGTCCTGGGAACCCTTTTCTACAGGACGGCTTTCGGGGGACTGGGTTCCTCTGCCCAAGATTACGGGCTGGGAGCAGCGGTGGTGGTGCTGGTGTTTTGCATGGTCATTCCCCTGTCCATGGTGTACGCGTTCATGCTGGATCGCAGAAGGAGGGCAGCCTGATGCTTCGGATGTCACGAACATGGAGGATCATCATCGTGCTGGTCATGGTGGTGTATTTCCTCGTGGTGGCAACACCCTTTGGAACATTGTTCATGAACAGCTTCAAAACCATGCGGGAAATTTTCCTCAAACCTTTTTCGTTCCCGGAAAAGTTCAGCTTCTCGAATTACACCCGTGCCTGGAAGGATGCCAACCTGGGCATGGCCTACCTCAATAGTTTCTTGATCTCCGGTGCTTCCATACTGGGAATCTTGTTCTTTTCTTCCATGATGGCGTACATGATCTCGCGCTACCAGTTCCCGTTGCGCCGGTTCTTGTACATCTACATCATCATGGGGCTTGCCCTGCCCGCACGCCTGGCCATCATTCCCATCTACGTCACCCTGAACCAACTGGATCTGACCAATACACGCATCGGGTTGATCATCGTGTACGTTTCCACGGGCATCGCTTTCGCCACGTTCCTGATCAAGAGCTTCATGGATCAGATCCCGGTGGAAATCGAGGAATCCGCACGCATCGACGGGGCTTCGCCCTGGATGATTTACCGCAAGATCGCACTTCCATTGACCGCACCTGCCATCGTGGTGGTGGGGCTGGTGAACTTCGTCAACGTGTGGAACGATTTCTTCTTCCCGCTGATCATCATTTCCGATCGGTCAAAGGAAACGGTTCCGCTTGCGGTCTCCGTGTTTTTCGGGGAGTACTCCAACCGCTGGGACCTGATCGCTGCCGCGCTTTCGATGTCGGTGATTCCCATCATGGTGATCTTCTTCCTTTTCTCCAAGCTCTTCATCTCCGGGATCACGCAGGGTGCCATCAAGTAAAAACCCGCCGTGCTCGCGGCGGGTTTCTTTGTTTCACGAGATTACAGTGCACTCCAAATGGTCGAAATCAGGATAATCCCCAAAATCCCCAGCAACACGTCTACAGCGCCCAAAACGATGGCGGCCACCGACCGGGGACTGTGGTCCACCCTGTTGGCGCGCACACCCAACCATACCGCCAGGGGACCCAACACGACCGGGAAAATGAAAAGCCCGATGAAGGCCATTCGAATCGCCAGCACGGAAAGGGCTTGGGCCTGTTGTTGCGCTTGGGTCGTGGTCCTTTCGGTTGGCTGCGCGGGGACAAACTGGCCCCGCTCTTGGTACACCTCATCCAATAACCGCTGGATGAGGCGTTGGTGCTGTTCCCCAAACTGTTCGATCGCAAGGCCGTAGGTATCAAAGCGCTTGAAACCGATTTCTTTTCTTTCGAGGATGAATTGCCGGATTTCATTGGAGATCAAACCATTTCCCCTCCCCACCTCGCGGTTTGCCCGGGATCACTGCACGAAATCGTATCCCTTGGCTTTCCAGTTGGAAAATCCACCTTCCATGTTGTACACCCGCAAGAAACCCAAGCCCTTCATCAGCAGCATGGCCTTCTTGCTACGGCTTCCCGCATGGCAATACACCAGGAACGTTTTGCGACTGTCCAGCTGGCTCACGCGGTCACAAAAATCGTTCTCCAGCACGTTGATTTGCAGCGCGCCAGCCAGGTGCCCGTTTCGAAACTCGCTTTCGCTACGCACGTCCAAGATCACGAGATTCGGACTCGTACCCCATTGTTCCAGCAAAACAACCGCCTGGGACACGCTAATGTTCTCGAAAAAGGAAACCGATGAATCCGTTGCGGGAACACCAAAATCTGCTCCACCGAACGCTACCGTTGCCACAAGAACGAAAAGCAAACCGAAAAACCAGTTGCGCATTTTTTCTCCCCCTTTTTCTTGGTGGGTGTATTATAACATCCAGGGGCTTGTTTACTGGCCCCTACAAATTTGGAAATCGGCGCAAAAACTGCTAAAATATGTTAGAATACAATGATTGGAGTACATTTTATCAGGGGAGGTAGTGCAATGAACAAAAAAGAGCTGATCGAAGCTATCGCCAAGGAAACCGGGGAAACGCAGAAACTGAGCGAACGATTCCTTTCTGCTGCTATCCAGGTTATTTCCCACGAGCTGAGCAACGGCGGAGATGTGCGACTGGTAGGCTTCGGAACCTTCAAGGTAGCCGAACGGAAAGCTCGCAAAGGTGTCAACCCCAAAACCATGAAGCCCATCGACATTCCCGCGACCAAGGTTCCCAAGTTCGTCCCGGGGAAAGAATTGAAGGAAAAGGTTTCCTAGGTCTCTCTTTCGCTTGTTTTGTTCTCAAAAAAGCGGGAAGGTTTCTTCCCGTTTTTTTTATGTTCCCCGTTTTTCTTGCTGGAACCGTTGCACCTCGGAAATCGTGGGCATGGATTGCGCGGCTCCCAGCCGGGTGGCTACCAACGCCGCGCCGGCGTTCGCGAAAGATAGCATCTCTTGCAGCGAGGGCAGCGCTTGGTCATAGGACAACCCCGCCACGAAGCGGGAACCCCATTGAAAAATCAAACCCGCCATGAATGCATCACCGCATCCCGTCGTTTCCTTCACCGCAACGGAAAAACCGGGCTCTTCGGTCCAGTTCCCCTGGAAAAACGCATCCGCACCTTGCTTTCCCCGCGTCACCACGACCAGCGCCCCGGGCTTGGTTGGCCATCTCTCCACGGTTTCCCGGTACCAGCCAGTCCCTTCCCGTCTTTTCGCGGGGTACAAGAAGCCGAGGTCATCGTCGCTGCATTTCACCAGGTCCACCATGGGGAGAATCGAAAGGATTGCCCGATGGTAGGCTTCACGGTCTTTCACGAGTGCGGGGCGTACGTTTGGATCGAAACCTACGGCTTTTCCAGCCGCCGCAAAACGCTGCACCAGGTGGAAAATGGCTTCGCGAACTTTCTCGTGCAGAATGGCGATCGATCCGAACTGGAAGAACGAATAACGGTCCACCTCCACCTTTTCCGCGTCCGCTACGCTAAGGTATTGATCCGCGGCGTTTTCGCGGTAGAAGGCAAAATCCGGCTTTCCGTGCGCGTCGAGCGCCGCAAAGGCAAGCGTCGTTTGGGCTTGTTTCTCCACGCGGGTCTCCCGTGTTTCCACACCCTCTTGTTCCAGCAGTTTCCACAAGGAGCGACCAAAGGAATCGCCGCCCAGGCAGGTGAAAAACCCCACCTGCAGCCCTAAACGCCGCAACCCCACGGCAATGTTGAAGGGCGAACCACCGGGACGCTTCTCGAACAGGGAGGATTCCCCCAGTCCAGCCCCGGATTGCTGGGAAAAAAAATCCCACAAGATTTCCCCCGAGCACAACACGCGCTCAGGCATGGGCTTCCCCTTCACCGCTGTGCTCCTCTTGGAAAGCGTGCAAGGCGACTTTTTGGAAACTCAGCATCCCTTGGAAAATCACGATCATGATCAGCTCCTTTTCGTTCTCGAAAACCACCGTCAAGTTACATTCATCGGAAAACCCCGGGTTCTGCTGCATTTGCTGCTGCAGTTGGGGATCTTGGTGAAAACAAACGATGGAGGCCCCCTGGTACTGCCAGCGGTTGAGGAAAGAAGCAAAAAGCCGGGCTTCGGATTCCTTTTCGAACGTTTCGATCTTTTGCTCGTACACCCCACCGTCGGGACGTTGGAAGAAACCCCGCACCTCCCAACCGACCCCTTGGGAAAGAAGGGAAACGGATTGTACCTGTCCCATTTCCAAGGACTGCCCGTGGCGATTGACGTACAACATCTCGCACCTCCCCCCTTTCGTGTACAGAACTCTACTGGATTCTTCTACGAAGGGCAAGCAAATCCCGAAAAAGGGTGCTATAATCCAGGCACGATCATTTTTTTGCAGAAAGGGTGACAGCTTTGAAAACCATCTTGGGTTGCATGTCGGGCACATCATGCGACGGGCTGAATATCTGTGCCTGCTCGTTTGAGGGCCATTTCACCGCAACGAGCTTCCGGTTGCTGGCGTTTGAATCCATCCCCTTTTCCCCGGGGCTTCGCGAACACATCCTTACCCTGACAACCGGGAAAATCGACGTGGCAACCCTTGCCCATGCCCACGCGTTCCTCGGGGAGCTGTTCGGGGAAATGATCCACGACTTCGTGGACCGGCACGCGGTTTCCAACGTGGATCTCGTGGTAAGCCACGGCCAAACCGTGTTCCACGATCCTTCCCCCGGAAAATTGCCAGCAGGCAGGCCGCCATGGGAACAGGTTCCGTGTACGCTGCAAATTGGGGATGGCGATTTCATCTCGGTGAAAACGGGGTTGCCCGTGCTTTCGGACGTGCGCATGAAGGATGTTGCGTTGGGGGGGCAAGGTGCCCCGTTGGCGGTTTTCGGTGATTTCGTGTTGTTCTCCCAGCAAAAGGCAAACGTAGCCTTGCTCAACCTGGGGGGGATCGCCAACGTCACGTATCTTCCCGCGGGGGCTTCTCTCGAACAGGTGAAAGCGTTTGACACCGGGCCGGCAAATACGCTTGTAGACTGGGCGTGCCAGACATACTTTTCCCAACCCTTTGACCGGGACGGTTCACTCTCGCGCGGGGGAAAGGTGCATGCCCCGCTCTTGGAAAAGCTGCTGGAGTTGGAAAACGACTACGGCCAACTGCCCCCTCCCAAATCCACGGGAAAGGAAATCCGGTACAACGAGCTGTACCATGCACGGTTAGCCCAAGCCATCGAAGCCCTCCACGTTCCCGCCGCCGACGCGGTGCGCACCTTGGTGGAATGCACCACAGCAACGGTGGAAATGGCGCTTCGCCGTTTTTTACAACTGCCCGACCAGCTGATCGTTACGGGAGGAGGAGCCTACAATCCCACGATGCTGGGCAGCCTCCGGGAACGCTTGGCCGGCTGCGAGGTATCCCTTCCCCCCGAGCCCTTGCCGCAAGCCAAGGAAGCCATCCTGTTCGCGATTCTTGGCAACGAGTACGTAAACGGGCATTTTTCCAACGTACCCTCTGCCACAGGTGCCAGGAAAGCAGCAAGGCTGGGGAAACTCAGCCTGCCGGATTGAGGAGAGAAGCGCAAGGAGGTTGGGAAGTGCAGGCAAGAAAAGGAGTGTTCAAGGAGTTCTTTTTCTCCACGTTGGGAACCTTTTTGGTAGCCATCGGACTGGTTTCCTTTTTAATCCCCCACAACATCGCCTGTGGGGGCGCCAGTGGTATGGCCATCGTGCTGGCAAGGTTCGTCCCGCTACCGGTTGGGGTTCTGATGTACCTGGTCAACGGGGTTCTTTTCGCCCTTTCCTTTTGGCTTATTGGCAAGGAATTCGGCTTTCGGAGCTTGTACTGCACCTTCGTGTTGACCTTCTTCGTGGACTTGCTGGATCGCTTGGTTCCTTTTCCCAAGTACACCGGCGAAGACTTGTTCTTGTCCATGAGTTTTGGGGTGATGATTTCGGCGGTAGGTATGGCCATCACCTTTTCGCAGGATTCTTCCACGGGGGGTACGGACATCCTGGCGCGCATCTTCAACCGCTACCTGGGGCTTGCCATGGGCACCTCGCTGCTTTTGATCGACCTGGTGGTCGCACTTGCGGCAGGCATTGCATTCGATGCCCGAGTGGGAATGTATTCCATCATCTCGGTAATCTTCAACGGGCTCACCATCGATTACGTGCTCAAGATGATCGACAACCACGTGACACTCACGATTATCTCCACGAAGGAAGACCAGATTGCCTCCTATATCATGCAAAAGTTGGACCGTGGCGTTTCTTTCTTGAAAGGAGAAGGGGGATTTTCCGGCGAAGAGAAGTACTTCTTGTACGTAGCCGTGCGGCGAAGGGAAATGGGCGAGTTGTTCCGGCATATCCGCAAGATTGACCCCTCGGCTTTCATCGTGGCACAGGAAGTGTCACACGTAATTGGAAACGGCTTCAAGAAGATCAACAAGGTCTTTTAATCCATCTGTGAAAGGGGAGATCGTTATCTTTTGCCCAAAATGTGGTACGCAGAATGCAGACGATGCGGTTTTTTGCGCGCAATGTGGCAATCGCTTGTCGGGTGCAGAAAAAACCCAACGCTTCCACCCCGGTTTTTCCACGGACCAGCAATTCCCGACAGCGCCACGCGCAGAAAATTCTACCAAGAAAGTGTTCGCGGTGCTCTCGCTGGTTTGCGGAATCTTCGGGCTTTTCGTGCTCCAGTTCATCTTGGGCCGTTCTCCGATACCTACTGAAATCTACCATGAGATTCCAAGCTCGGTTCTTGCTTCAACGAGGCTGCAAACGATACTGCTGTTTGTCTTATGTCACTCTCTGCAAGCGTTCGCCTTTCGGCCTGTTCCCACCGAACTGGCGGTACAGCCAAACTCTTTAGATTTAGCGCCGCGTTCAAATCCCTGTCCAACACCGCGCCACAATCACAAGTCCATTCTCGGTCAGACAATTTCAGCTCCGAATTGATACATCCGCAATGTCGGCATAGACGCGATGATGGAAAGAACCTATCCGCAAGCATCAATTCAGAGCCATACCAGACACTTTTGTATTCGAGTTGTCTACGAAACTCGGCGAATCCAACATCGCTTATTGCCTGTGCCAAACAGTGATTTGCCAACATACCAGACACGTTCAGGTCTTCCAGGACGATCATACTTGGTCGCTCGCTATCGGGCTTGGGTTTCGCCACGATAGCCGATGTAGCCTTGTGCAAGCTGTCACGTCGGATGTTGGCTATTCTTTGGTGTACTTTTGCAACTTTCTTCCGTGTCTTTTCTCGGTTCTTGCCACCTTTCTTTCGTCTCGATATTTCGCGCTGAAGTCGCTTTAACTTCGCTTGTGCTTTCTTCAACGGTTTCGGGTTCTCGAATCTCGCCCCATCACTGGTCACAGCCAAGTCTTTAATACCCAAGTCAACGCCTACAGACTCTCCGGTTGCCTGAGTAACTTCTATTTCCTGTCGGCATTGAACGCTAACAAACCAACGGCCAACAGATTCGGAAACCGTAACAGATAAGATATGGATACCATCAGTTGGAATGTAGCCATGTTCCTTTAGCCTTAGCCACCCAATACGAGGGAGCTTGATTCGGTCATTCTCAACACGGATAGCTCCGGTGAGCCTAAAGCTACCAATGCCATTCTTGCGACTTTTGAATTTTGGAAAGCCATGCTTCTTGCCAGCTTTCACTCGGCGGAAGAAGTTCTGATACGCCTTATCCAAATCGCGTAAGGCTTCTTGGGGGGCTGCCTTACTGACCTCGTACAACCAGGGGAAATCCGTCTTTTTTAGCGCGTTCAATTGCCGATGCTGCTCGATAGCATTGCTCGATTTGTTTGTTTCCTCATATTCTTGCTTTCGCCGTGTAAGTCCCCAGTTCCAAGCGAATCGAGCAGCGCCCGCATGTTTCAGTAAAGCAGTTCGCTGAACATTATTTGGGTCAAGTTCGACCTTATATGCTCTAAGAATTTCCACTGGCCTTTTTCCTTCGCTCGGCTGAACGCTTCCCGTAAATCTTGGCTGAAAATGACGAAAGCAAAGACAGCATATCCTCTACCAGTTCTACCTCATAGGACTTTGGCAAAACCTCTTCGCACCACTCGACGGCAACGCCGTGACTTTCAAACAGCTTGACGAAGATACCAAAATTGAAACGCGCAAGTCGATCTTTGTGCTCTATAACCAAGCGATTGACCTTCTGCTCAACGGCCAAGTCTATCAGCTTGTGTAGTTTTGGGCGGTTATCGTTCATGCCAGACAGCGTTTCCTCGAACACGTAGCCAACGCGGTATTGTTTACTGGCACAATACTCAAGGAGTCGCAACTTCTGACGTTCTAAATCGCCTTTCTGCTTCTGGTCGTGACTGCTAACGCGGGCGTACACTGCAACACAATCATTGGGCGGATTATCTTCTGATACCACACCTTGAAGTTGCTCAATATCTTCAATGCGGTATCTCCGATGTCCGCCCTTTGTGCGTTCTGCCTTCAATGTGCCTGAGTCATCCCACGCTCGAAGCGTAGAGATGCCAACGCCAAGAAGTTCAGCAGCTTTCGCTATCCCGATCAGTCTCTTGCTTGTCATCCAATTCCTTCTCGAAAAGTTCTCGCCAATGGTCATAGATACGCTGAAATTCCTCGTTGGTGGGAACCTCATCAAGTTCAAACGGGTGCTGGTAAATCCGCCCATCATTAAGTTCAAACTCAGTCTTGGTTACTCGTGTGACCATCGCCTTTTTCATCCCTCACCTCCTATTATACCACAAGATTTTGGTAGTGTCAAGTAGATTGTAGTAGGTTATTGGCTAACAGTTTCTACCCTCTGGCGCTGGTGTTTGGTATCATCGCGCTGGTGGGTAGCGAGCGCAAGAGCGGCATGGCCATCGCGGGAATCGTGCTGGGTTCCCTCGCCATCTTGATCTTCATCGCGCTCCTTTCCCTGGGAGCCTGGGCCATCTGGAACCTCGTGGAATCCTTCATGGATTACGGGTACGGGTGGTAGAAAAACCCCGTCGTGTCGACGGGGTTTTTTTCCAGAAGGATCAGATCTCGATTTGCAGGTGCACGTCCTGGTCCACCACTTCCACCGTATCCTGCCAATCGGGACTGGAGAAGTCTGGTGCTTCGGAGCCAATTTCCATGCCCAGGAACACCTTGACCTCGTAACTCCCAGGCTCCACTTTACCCAGGGAGAAAAAACCGTCTTGCAGGTCATTGACGCAGTCTTGCGTCACGGTTAGGCGAATGGGCTCGGTTCCACCAACCGCGAACAAGGCAACCACCGCACCACTTGTCGGGGTTCCCCCAACGAGCACATCTCCAGTGACCTGGAAGTAGTTCATCGAGCCTTGGAAAATCTGTGAATGCAGCACCGGCACCATGAAGTAGGAAACTCCTTGCCCCTGGCCGTTTCCGCTTCCCCTTTTCCGCAGCGAAGAGGCCGCGTCGAAGTCCAGGAGGATTTCATCGCCTTCCACCAGTATGCTGGAGTAGGTGATCTTGATCACGCTATCGTTCCCCGCGATTTCCACGGGGAAGGTTTCCCCCGCGATGGTCGCTGTCGCCGATTCCACGGTGAAGCGAATCTGGCACAGCCGGGCCCCCTCCGGCAGCTCGATGGTAAACCAGTCCATCTGCTGGTTGGCCAGGGATAACAGGTCCACTTGCAAGTCGAGGTCCACCGGTTCGGTCCACACCACGTTTCCCTCAGCGGTTTCGAACACGTAGAACCCGTTCTGCAGGTTCACCCACAGCTCCTCTACGTCGCTCACCGGTTTGTCGGTGAGGGAAACAGCGATGCGCACCGTGGGTGTTCCGCCATCCAGCGGGTTGTCAATGGGATTGTCAATGGGCATGCCATTTCCCCCAAGGCCCGGAACCGTGCCACAACCCACGAAAAGTAACAGTACCACGGCCAGCGTTCCCCACAACCACCATTTTTGGATTCTCGCATCTTTTTTCATTTCTCGTACCCCCTCTACTCGTTTTGGATTCCCTTCTACCAGGATGATAGCACCCGGAAATGAGAAAACGCTGAAAACTCAGCGAAGAGCGGAGCGGTAAATCGCAAGGGCATCCTGCCAATCCAACTTCTTGAAATTCCCCGTGCTCTTGTACTCGATGAACTTCTTGGCCATCTCCTCCAAGCGATCACCCGGAAGTCCCGCATCCGCAAACGAAACGGGCATGCCAATGGATTGCAAGAACGCCTTGTAGCGCGCAATACCTTCCAGGATCGTGGCGTCTGGATCGAAAAAGTCGGGTTCCACGTCCCAAACCCTTTGGGCAAACTGCAGGAAGCGTTCCCGGTTCTCAGGGTACACGTATCGCATCCAGGCGGGGAACAGGATGGCAAGCCCCGCACCGTGTGCAATGTCGTACAGGGCACTGATCTCGTGTTCCATCCCGTGCGTGGCCCAGTCGCTTTGGCGCCCGGTGTCGAGCAGGTCATTGTGTGCGAGGGTTCCCGCCCACATGATCTCCGCCCTTGCGTCGTAGTCGCGGGGGTTTTGCAGCACTTTCGGAGCGTTACGAATAATGGTCTTCATGGTGGCTTCGCACAGCCGATCCGTGAGATCGGTGTGGTCCGTTTGCGTGAAGTACCGCTCGAACACGTGCGCCAGCATATCGGTGATCCCCGCCGCCGTCTGGTAGGGAGGAAGGGTGAAGGTGAGTTCCGGGTTCATAATGGCAAACTTGGGGCGAAGAAGGAGGCCGCCGAACGAGCGCTTGCGCTTGTCTTCCTCACGCGAAAGAACGGTTCCTGCGCTTGTTTCGCTACCCGCTGCGGGGATGGTCAAAACCACACCCAGCCCCAAGGCGTCTTTCAATTCCGCCTTCCCCTCGTAGAAATCCCACACGTCCCCCTGGTAGGGAACACCCGCGGCAATAGCCTTGGCGGAATCTATCACGCTGCCGCCTCCCACCGCGAGCAGAAACGAAATGCCTTCCTTGCGGCATATCTCGATTCCTTCGTGCACCAACGAAAGCCGGGGATTGGGCACAACACCTCCCAGTTCCACCACCTGCACGTTGGCTTCCCGCAACGATTCCATCACCTGGTCGTACAGCCCTGTCCTCTTGATGCTCCCGGAACCGTAATGGAGCAACACCTTTTTCGCGTACAAGGCGGTTTGCGCACCCACCTGGGACTGCGTACCCTTGCCAAACAGGATGCGCGTGGCGTTTTCAAACGTGAAATTCTGCATTTTTCCTCCCGTTTTTTCCCCCGGGTATTCCGGGGTTGGTTTCTTTACCAGACGCAACGGCAAAAGCGTTGTTCCGCTTTCGGTGTTACGAAACGGTACCAATCGATGTGGTATAATGCTCGTCGAAGAGTGAGGGGAGGGGGATACACGTGGGGGTTTTGCGTTTCCTGGGCCACAAGTACAAGGACCTGTTTTTCAACCCGGTGGTGGGGGTTTTCTACCTGTTTTACCCGTTGGTGATCGTGGGGATACTGGGGTTCATCATTGGGAATACCCCGAATTTCCTGTTTAAGGGCATGGGTTTCGTCGATTTCACCACCCCGGGAGTGCTGTCCATCGTACTTGCCCTCAACGGGCTGGTGCTGCTTCCCATGGACTCCTCCTGCATGTACGCGGTGTTACCCTCCAGCAAGAATGTTTCCTACCGCACGCGTATCATCGGCCTGTGGATCTTCCACCTCTCGCTTTCGGCAGCCAGTATCCTGGTGATGTACGTTTTCGGCAGGCTGTTTTACGGCATACGCGCACCGCGCGACCTTCCCCTGACCATCGCGGCCTGCCTGCTGTCTGCGGCGGTGTTCGAGCAGATGGGATTCATTCTCACGGGCTGGCTGAAGAAACCCCAAACCATGCTGGTGCTCGGTTTCTGCCTCTTCCTCCTTTTCGCGGTGTTCGGGCTGGTGGTTTCCACCTTCGGGGATATCTCGGTACTCAAACCCTTTCTGCACGACAACGCGAAAGCCTTTGCCGGCTGGCTGCCCATTCACTACTCCATCCAACTGCTGTCCTCCAGCTGGCAGGGACTCAAACTGAACCATCTCACCCAAGCCTGGTTGGTGCTGGCCGGTCTCACCGCAGGGCTTTTCGCCGTGGATTTCTTCCTGCGCCCCCTGCGCAATGGCTATTCCAAGAAAACTCAACCGTAGATTCCTTTGCGCCGTACCACGAGAATCAACGTCTTCCAAAAGATCTTCCAGTCCAGGGCAAGCGACCATTTTTCCACGTACGCAACGTCGAAAGGAAAGCGCTCCTCCCAGGGAATCTCGTTGCGCCCGTTCACCTGTGCCAGCCCCGTCATACCCGGACGCATCCCAAAGCGCACCTTCACGCTTTCCGGGTACTCCGTGCAGCGATAGGGGAAAAAAGTGAGTGGGGGGCGTGGCCCGATGAAACTCATGTCCCCCTTGAGAATGTTCCACAACTGGGGAAGCTCGTCCAGGCTCGTTTTGCGCAAGAACCTTCCCACCCGCGTGATGCGCTCGTCTCCCTGGCCCACGTGAATCCCCGCCCCTTTGTGTTCGGCGTTGGGAACCATGCTGCGGAACTTGACGATCTCGAACACCCGGCAATCCTTTCCCAAACGTTGCTGGCGGAAAAACACCCCGCCCCCGTCCTCCCCGCGAATCCACAGCGAGAACAGCAAGAACAGGGGGGAAAAGAGCAACAGGAGAAACAGGGAAAACAACACGTCCAGCCCGCGCTTGAGTGCAAGGCTGGCCCGCATGCCTTTCACGCCCACTCCCCGCTCAAGGAAGCGAAACGGTGGTAAAGGACCAGTCTGGCCCGGTTGTGCTGTCCTTTCCATCGTCGGCCACCACTTTCCAAAAGTACGTCTCACCGGCGCGTAACTCCTCCAGGAGGCAGGAAGTGGCCGAAACGCTGGTGGGAGAAGCGTACAGGGAAGTATCCGTGGCACAGTACACCTCGTAAGACAACGTGTCTCCCGCATCCAGATCGGAACATTCCCAGCTCAAGGTGAGCGATGTGGCTACGTCCGTCGCTCCGTCCTGTGGATCGGGGTTGGTGGGTTGGTTCGGCGGATTGTTCGGGGCTGCTTCGGTGGTAAAGGACCACACCGCGCTGGAAGTGGTGGCCCGCAAGCCCGATGCCTTGCCGTCATCCGCCACGACCTTCCAGTAGTAGCGCGTGGCATGCGCCAATGTCCCGGGATCGTAGGAAGTGGAAGTCACCTGGGCGGGGGCTGGCCAGTTGGAAGAACTCGTGGAAAGGTATACCCGGTAGGAAAGCGTATCGTGATCCGGATCCGAGCAGTTCCAGGACAGCGTGGTATCCACGCTCACCCCCTGGGCCAGGTTGGCGGGCTGCGGGTTCGAAGGAGCAGCCGGGGGTTCGTTGGGAGGTGCGGAGGTGGAAAAACGGAAGACCGCACTGGTCGCTACCGCGCGCGCACCCATTTCCTGGCCATCATCCGCGCTCACCTGCCAGCGGTACTCCGAATCGTAGTCCAAGTTCGAAAGCGCCAACTCCGGCTGCGTCAAGCCTTCTTCCAGCAATTCCAGGGAGTGGTCTCCCTTTGCCATCCATACGCTGTATTCCAGGGCATCACCATCCGCATCGCTGGCGCTCCATTGCAGCGTGAGTTCCACGGGCTGTGCGGTGGCGCCATCTTCCGGGAGGATGGCTTGTAAGGCAGTTGGCGTGGCGTTGGAAGCACGTAACGTCCACTCCGGGCTTACCGAGAACCCCCCGTACTCGTCGCGGGCAACTACCACCCAGGCGTACTCCCTGCCGGGCTGGAAAGGTTGCAGGGGTTGGAAACGTGTTTCTTCCAAATCGCTTCCGGCACGCACGTACGCTCGCCCGTCTCGGGAAAAACGTGTGTCCCCTTGGGCTTGGCTTCCATCGCTCACGTACACGTCGTACACCAGTGCATCCCCATCCGGATCCCGCGCCGCGGACCAACCGAGGAAAGCATCCGCGTCCACGTGCACCTGGCCATCCCCCGGTTGGGGGGTGGACACGGCAGAGGGAGGCTGGTTGTCGCCGGTGAAGAAAAAGTGCCCCACTTCCACCTGCGCGTCGTGCTCGTCGCGCGCGTGGATCCAGCCCTCGTACAAAGTATGTGTTCCGAAACCCGGGACGCGCAGCGAAAGCTGGGAAGTGGTGGTGGAATACTCTTGGAAAACCCGCGCTTGTGCCATTTGTTCCGGGTTTTCATCGATGCGAATGTCGTAGAAAATGGGGGCTGCAGCATTCTCGGGGTTTTCAAAGCGGGGCCAGTTCAGTTCAATTCCTTCTCCCCCCGTGGTGTTCACCAAGTACTGGCTTTCCACGGAGTTCCCTTGTGCCTCCACGGGAAGCGGGAAATCTCCCACGGTAAACGACCAGCGATCCGAGCGGCTCATCCTCTTTCCGGGGTCCACCGACATCACCCGCCACCACCAGGTGCCCTCCGAAAGATCGTGCAACTGGATGCTCCGGGTTTCCGTGGCATCCACGAAAACGTCCCCGGAATGGATCACGTTGGTGGCAAAAAGGATCACGTACTGCACCGGATCACCGTCCAGGTCCACCGAAACGTTCCAGCGAAGCGTGGGGTCGTTTTCCACACCCGTGGCACCGTTCGCGGGTTCGATCAAAAGCGGACGGGTGGGAGGGAAGTTGTTGGCGTTGGGATCGGGCCCGGGAGCCGCGCAACTGGGAAGAAAAAGGAGTATAATCAAAAAAAAGAGAAACCCAAGTATTGTTTTCCGTTTCATCGTAGCCACCTCCGAGAAAAACGCATCATTGGGTATTATAGCAAATTTGCACGCTACGGGGAAAAAAACGAGGAGGTTTGGAGTATGAAACCAATTGGCCGGTACTTTCTCCTGTTACCGCTCTTGCTGTCCGCCACCCTTTGGGGGCACAAAGTGGTGGAAAGCAACATCGTGCACGATTCCTTCGAAAAAGCCCTTTTCCTCGACCAACCCGATGTCTCGCAAATCGCCTACCACATCTTTTCGGAACAATCCGCGCAGTTTTGGATGTGCTTTGAAACCGTTCCCGGGGAACCCATCGACCTGGTGCTGAGCGTGCCTGTCCTTTCCGAACTCAAGGATTTCAAACCCGTTGCCTGGCTACTCTCTCCCTCGTTTCCCACGGACCTTTCTCCCACACCAGGGGTAAGCCTTTCCTCCCTTTTCCCGGATCTTCCCTCGCACTGGGGAATCCAATCCTTCGTGACCCGTGGGAACCCGGTGGAATTCTTCCACGAGCCGTTCTCCAACACCGACTCGTGGTTCTTGCTCCGCCTCTCCTTCACACCTGTCCAGCAGGAAATCGTGTACGTGGTCGTGACGCCCGAACCCGGCAAACCCGTGGAAGGACGGGTGGGTTTGGCCATAGGAAAGAAAGAGAAATTCGGGTTGCGGGATATCCTTGCCCTGGGACGCTGGATCAAAATCATCCGCGAATTCCACGCACCGTAGGTTACGCTTGGCTCTGTGCATGTGCGATGGAAAGGGTGATTTCTTCAAAAATGCGGTGCGCGGGGTTTTGAAGAGGGCGCAGTTCCTTGAGTTGGAAGCGCATGGACTGTGAAATTTTCTTGTCCAAAAGCATTTGCAGCTTGCGCCCGATGGCTTCCACGCTGGCTTCCTTTTCTTCCAGGAAAAAACCGGCCCGGTTCTTCTCCAGGGAAATGGCATTGATCAGCTGGTGGTTTTCCGCGGCTCCCGACCAAGGAATGATGAGTGCCGGAACGCCGTACGCGATGATTTCTGCCACGGTGGTGGCTCCTCCCCGGGCCACGACCGCATCCGCCGCAGAAAGGTACAAGTGCATATCCTCGATGAAGGAAAAGGGGTGCACGAACTCGAATTCCCGCAAACGATGGAGGGTTTGCTCGTTTCCACACGAATGCAAGAACTCCATTTCGTGGTTTTCCCCCGAGAAATGGCGGTACAGCTCCATCATCCGGTCGTTGATGAAATCCGATCCCCCGCTTCCGCCGGTCACCAGGATGATTTTCTTGTTGGGGTTCAACCCCAGCGCTTCGAAGATCTTGCGGTCCCTGTTTTCCACATTCCGAACGGGGTTTCCCGTGTGCAGGATCTTGTGGGCCAGGTGTTCACCGAAGTCGCGGGAACTCTCCGGGAAACTGGTGAAGATGCGTGTGCACCGCTTTCCGACCACCCGGTTGGCTTTTCCCGCAATGGCATTTTGTTCGTGCACGAACGTGGGAACGGTGAGCCGCTGGCTCATGAGCCCCACGGGCACCGAAACGTACCCCCCCGTGATGAAACTGAAATCCGGGGAGAAACCTTCCAGCTCCCGTTTACAAACGCGCATGGCACGCCAAAGGCGCATGGCCACCTTGAGATTCCCCGGGGAATACAGCGGGCGGATGAGCCCCCCCACATCCAGCTTCACGATGCGGGCATGCGGAAAAAGGCGCACGATTTCCCGGTTTTCCAACCCGTGCGGGGTGGCAAAGTACAGCACCTCCACGTTTTCCTTTTGTTGCATGAAGTACTCCAGCACGGCCACCGCGGGGTAAATATGCCCCCCCGTAACCCCTCCGGCTACTGCAATTCGCAAATCGAATCCCCCTCTATTTTGAACTCCTACAACCTCTTGAACATTTCCTGCACGTACTGTGACCAGAAATTCCGGAAAAAGATCAGGAGAGGAATGGCCAGCAAAACCCCCACGACACCGAAAAATGCTCCACACAGGAAAATGGCCACAACGATGGCAAACCAGTTCAGCTTCATTCGCTGCCCCTGGATACGCGGTGCCAGAACCCAGCTTTCCAACTGGTTCACGACCACCAGCACGATAATGACCTTGATGACCCCTCCAAACGAGCCATGCGTGAACCCCAGCAGAAGGGAAGGAATGGATGCCACGAAAACCCCCACGAACGGAATGAAGTTCGTGATGCCCGAAAGGAATCCCAGGAAAAGCGAGTACGGAACACCCGAGAGGAACATACCCACACCCACCAACGTCCCCACGGTAACGGCGATGATGACCTGGCCACCGATAAAATGGCGGATATCCCGGTAGTAGTCTTTCATGAACGCGATGGCCTTTGCCCGCGTGGAGGCGGGGAAGAAACGCCAGATATTCCCTTTCAAAATGGGAGTCAAGGCGGTGAAGTAAGAAGCGGTCACGATGAACAGCAACGTGGCGGTCATGGCGTTTGGGATATTTTGGATGATCCAGTTGATGATGTTCACCCCAAACTCCGAGAAACGGGTAACCAGGTCAGAGGTAAAATTCTCCACCCATTCAATCACCTTGGGGTCGATGCGGGTATTTTCCCCCATCATGTTGAGCTGCAGGTCTTCCGCGGCCTGGGTGATCATGGGGAAGATCTTTTTCCCCTCATCCAGCAGGATCGGGATCACCTGGTAAAAGGCGTAGGCCATCAGCGAAAAGATCACCAGCGAGGAGATCACCGTGGCCAACTTGAACGATACCCCCTTGATCCGGCTCAAGAAATTGGCGGGAACCTCGATGATGAGCGAAAGGTACCAGCCAAACAACAGGGCTCCCATCACCGTGGCGGTCAACTTGTACAGCAGGAAAAACCCGAAAAAATAGACCAGAAACACCCAGAAACTCGGGTCAATTTTCTTCTCGGTAGGTGTCATACAGCCTCCTCACTTCCTGGATATCCTTCCAGGTAAGAAACTTCGGGGAACCCGGGGCCTTTGATGCGTTGCGCAATAGGTAGCTGGGATGGAACATGGGAAAGATCTCCATCCCCCCCTTGTAGGGAAGCTTCACCCCACGCTGCCGGGTAATGCGCACGTTTTTATCCTGCAACAGGAAAGACAAGGGAGCGGATCCCAGCGTGACGATGAGACGTGGCTGCAGGATGCAAAGCTGCGCTTGCAAGAAGGGAAAACACGTTTCCATTTCCGCAAACGTAGGGGTACGGTTTTGCGGGGGACGGCACTTCACGATGTTCGTGATGTACACGTCCTCCCGGCGCAAGGAAACCGCTTTCAAGATTTCCACCAGGAGGTTCCCCGCCTTTCCCACGAATGGGCGGCCGCTTTTGTCTTCCTCCGCGCCGGGACCTTCCCCCACGAACACGATGGGACTTTGGAGATCTCCCTCCCCGGGTACGGGATGGTTGCGCTGCTCAAACAGCGGGCAACGCGAACATTGCTGCACTTTTTCCTCCACTTCTTTCATCAGGGAGTATCGGTCGGACAAAACGACACCTCCAACAAACCGTTGCGGTTGCGCCGCACTTTCTTCGCGCGCACCAACTCTTCGATCAACGGATCAAACCTTTCGTCCAGGGAAGAGGAATAGCGGGAATACCCCCACCACTGGGCCAGCTGATCCTTCAAATCCTTCGCAGAAAGGCTAAAAGCCTGGGACAACAACCAAAGCATGTTTGCCTGCAATTCCTCGTCGCACACCCACTCGATCGGGAGGCGTTTTGCCTCCTCTGGCTTGCGCAAAGGGGGAACGTGCTGCCCCTGTTTCCAGAAAAATTCCCCCCTTTGCGCATACTTTCCGGAGGAAACCAGTTCGTCCAACGCCCGGTTCACCCCGTCCGAAACGCTGGAGCTCCTCCTGCTCAATCCAAAAAAAGGAACGAATCGCTCCCAGAGAAACTTCCGATGGACCGGGGCTTCGCTTTCCAGTACCCGTCGGATCTCCTTTCGCAGCAGCACGGGGAAATCACGATGCTCCGAGCTGCTGGGTCCGGGAGAGATGGGCAAGACCTCGTAGGCCAATACCTGTTTCTCGCCGACGGGTTCGGGAACCTGGAGATCCGCTTCCGCGGAAATGTCGGGCACCCGACCCGTGGCAGGAGGGGGAACGGGGCCTTTTTCTTGCAGCTCTTGCACCAGCTCAGCGATCCGCTGCACTTGCTGGTCGGAGTTTTCGTTCCACGAAAGGCTCCAGGCACGATGCAGGTTCCACCCCAACCCTTCCAGTACTTGCTGACGCAAGCGTTCGCGATCCCGGGTGGAAACACCCGGTTGGTACAGCGAACCATCGCATTCGATTCCCAAGATGTACCGGTCGGGATCATCCGGATGCACGATTCCCAGGTCAACGCGGTACCGCGACCGACCAACCTGCGGATCCACTTGCAATCCCTTCTCCTCCAGGGCACTTTGCACCGCCTCTTCAAAATCCGAACGGGGAGCCAGACCCCCTTTGCTCTTCGCCATGTTTCCCTTGCCGCTCACATACTCCAGGTATTCCTTGAGCAAGCGCACTCCCCTGCTTTGGGAACCCCCCAAATCCATCTGGGAGGGGGAAAAGGAAGAAAACACCACCACTTTTCGCCGAGCGCGGGTGATAGCAACGTTCAAACGTTTCTCCCCGCCCGGAAGGTTGAGCGGCCCGAAAAACATGGGGAATTTCCCGGCCGAATCCGGAGCATACCCCACGCTGAAAAGGATCACGTCCCGTTCATCCCCCTGCACGGTTTCCAAGTTCTTCACGAAGAAGTACTCCACCTTGTTTTCCGCGAAAAAGGAGGCAAACGGTTTCCCTGCTTGCGATACCTCCCGTTCGATGGCCTCCTCGATCGCTTCCTGCTGCGCCACGCTGAAGGCCACCACCCCCAACGACACTCCGTTTTCGGGGTTTCGCGCGGCAAAATCCACCACCCACCGTGCCACCGCCTGGGCCTCCACCGGGTTGGTTCGCGTGGTACCCCGTTCGTACACTCCCTGCGGAACCAGAACATGTTCCACACCCTCCCCGCTTCCTCCTTTGACGCACCCGGGAAAAGTGAGCAAAGAGTCCCCGTAGAACTGCTCGTTGGAAAACGAGATCAGCGCTTCGTGTTTGCTGCGGTAATGCCATCGAAGCACGCTTTGGGGGAAATTGCGGATTTCGCATTCGTCCAAGATACTTTCCAAAATGGGGATGCCGGCGCTGGGAGCGAGCTCTTGCTTCTGGGCAGCCTCTTCCCATTCTTCCAACTCCACGATCTTCTGGAAAAACTGGGTCGGGGGAAGCTGCTTGGAATCACCCACCACCACGATCTTCTTCGCCCGGGAAATCGCCCCAATCGCGTCTTCCGGAGGGATCTGCGAGGCTTCGTCGAAAACCACCAGGTCAAATTCCACCTCCATGGACCCCAACAACGTGCTCACGGACAACGGGCTCATCATCATGCAGGGTTTGAGGTCCAACAACAAGTTGGGGATCTCGGAAAAAAGCCGTCGCAATGGCTTGTGCCTCCCCTTTTTGCGATCCTCTGCCCCAAGGATTTGCGGCTCGGAACCCTGTAGCACTTCCGCGCTTCCCCGTGCGCTCTTGCGGCTGGACACAACCCGGCGGAGCAAACGCAATCCCGTTTTATCCGGCCATTCCGCATCCAGCTTGCGGAATACCTGTAACTTTTGTTCCATGTCGCCTTGCACGAAGGTGCGGAGGATGTCCTCCCTTTTCACGGAATGCTGCAACAGCTGCACGAAAAAAGTGGCAAAAAAACCCCTGCCCAAGTTTCCCGGGGGTTGCTGGGATTCCACGAATTCCCGGAGAAAAGGGTCCAAACCCTTTTCGGAAGCCTGTTGCAAGATCCCGCGCAACCGGAAAAAGAAAGGGGCGTCTTCCAGCGTGGCGGCGCGCTCCCTGAGAATCTGCTGTAACTGCTGCAATGGGACGTGTTGCACCGCGCCGCCGTCGAGCAAACCCTTTCCGTTCTCGCTCCATTGCTTCTCCCAGCTTTCGAGCAAGCCCCGTTGCCGCGCGATCTTCTCCCGATGCGCTTCTCCCACGGCGATCGGTGCGGAATCCATCCGGTGCGCTTTCATCCACCGGCCTTCCTCCATCCAGCCTGCCAACACCTCGTTTCCCGGGGGCCAACTATCGCCGAGGAAAAAGGGCTTGATGCGCCGCAAGTCCCTGTAGAAAAAAGGATTCAGCCAATACAACCCCGAGCCGGCGTACCCGGAAAATCGCTGCTGCCACTCCTGTAGGTCGGTTTCCAAGATCCCCGGGTCAAACACCTCCAGGAAACGGACAAACCGCTTCGCATCGCTCCAGGTGGAGGGTGACTGCAACCCCATGCGGGGATACTCCCGCGAAAAGCATCCCAAAAGCTCCGAAAGGCTCGTGTTCAACTTCTCCAAGCGGGATTCCAGCTGGGAAACCGCGTTGGTGGGTGGAACGCTTCCGGAAAATTGCCCCCAGGGATGCGAGAACAAGCGGAGGAACAACTCTTCCCCACCCTTTTCTCCCTGGACGAAACTGCGGATTTTTTCCAGCGATTCCACCACCTGCGCATGAGCTACCTTTTCCAAGCAAAAAAATGGCTCCAGGGATACGTTGAGGATACGTGGAAGGGGCACCATTCGCGCAAGCTTTCCCACCATTTCGTACACCGACCAATGGCTTGGTTGGATCGGGAAACACAGGCGTTGCAGGTACTTGTTCAGCGTTTCGCGCAGCAAAACGATCTGCTCGGATTGGGCCTTGGTGTTCGCCATCTCGCGATCCGTGATCACCGGGTATCCCTCGTTGAGCTTCTTCCAAGTGTCCGCCAGTTCCGCGACGATGTGGGAGCGTTTGCGGTTGGGATCGTGGATCTCCAGCACGAAATCCGACAAGCCCACCCCGTCCAGCCGACTCTTCACCACCTGCAAAGCCGCCATTTTTCCGCTCACGAACAACACCTTTTTTCCTTGTGCAAGGCTTTCGGAAATGATGTTCGCGATGGTCTGGCTCTTTCCGGTGCCGGGGGGGCCCTGGATCACCAGGTTTCGACCCGCCTTCACCATCTCGATGGCTTGCTGCTGGCTGGAATCGGCATCCAGCACCTGGAAGGCCTCCATGGGGTCCAGAGCATTCGGATCGGCTGGTGTTTCCCCGTTGCTCTCCAATTCGCCCACATCGCACAGGAAACGGATCAAGGGATGCGCAACGCACAGCTTCTTTCTTCGTTCCAAGTCCTGGAACATGGGAAGGCGGGTGAAGTGAAACAGGGCCAGCGAAGAGCCCCGGCGTACCTGCCAGGAAAGGCTCTTCTCGTGGATCGCTCTTTCCAGCTCCACAAGCCATTGCAACATCGTTTCCCCGTCGGAAAACTCGGGGTCTTCCCCGGGGAATAGCTCGATTCCCAACGATTTGAGCTTCTCCTTGAGAGCCTGGTTCACCGTGGTTTCTTCCGGGGAAAATTCCATGGAAAAGGGGAAGTGGCGGGTATTCTTCTTTTGGAATACCGTGGGGACCAGCAGGAGCGGCGAAAGGATCTGCTGGGAGTTCCCCGGTTCGGACCACTCCAGCAACCCGGCGAAACAAAAGAGGATATTCGTACCTTGCTCGCGGAGCGCCGCACGCGAACGGGACCACAGGTTGGTCGCAGTTTTGTGCACTTCGCTCTCTTTCCCCCGCACCACCCATCTTTTCCCACGTGGAACGGGATGCTCCGGAAGCGCGGGGACCAACGGAAAAATGGACCCCGAAAAAAAATCATCCAGCAAGGACGGAAAGCCCGGCTGGATGATTTCCAGGGCTCCGCGAAGGGAGGGCTGGAAATGAAGCAATCGGTTCTTCAAACTTAAGTCGATCAACCGGCTTTTCCACTCTTCGATCCTCCCACCAACCTGTTCATCCGCGCTCATGGGAAAACCCCTTCCAGGCGTTTGCGCAAGGGTGGCACACCGATCGATACCGCACGTTTCTTCTACTCAAAATAGGAGAATTCCCGGGTGATCACGGACTTGGGAACCCACTGTTCCTTTGTGATAAACATCTCGAACGAAAAAAGCGTTCTTTGCGTCCAGTTGCCGTAGGCATCGAAAAGGTACTCGTATTTCCGTTTCGAAAGCGGTTCGTCACCTTTGTGGGTTTCGTCGAAGAGCAAGTTGCCCCGCTCGTCGAAACGCTGCGTGGTGGTGGTTTTCTTCGGGCCGTCAAGCACCACTTCCTCTTTCTTTTGGCCATTTTCATGGTACTCCGTGGTCCGGGACTGCCAGGGTTTTCCATCGCGTTTCCACTCGAAGGCGGTAACCCTTCCCTGCTGGTCGTAGGCGTACGTTTTGCTCTGCTTCACCGTGGTCTTTCCGCTGGTGACTTGGGTTTCCTCCTCGACCACGCGACCTTGGCCGTCAGTGCGAATGCGCTCGCTGGATTCATCCGTTTTGGCACCCTTATCGTCGAAGAGAACCATTGTCTCGCTCACCTCTTTGAAATCAGGGCCCTCGGAGTACTTGCGCTGCAGTTGCTTCACGAGAACGAACTGTTCCTGCTCGGGAAGGGTGGCATTCCGGCGAAAGAAGTCAAGGGATACCAAGCGGCCTTGCGGATCGTAGCTTCGCTTTTCCTGCTCGAAGGGGTCCCCATCCCCATTGTACCGCGTTTTCACGCCCATGTTTCCCTCTTGGTCGTAGGTCCAGCGCACCATCCAAAGGATTTTTCCCGCACCGTCCCGTGCCACGTGGCGTTCCAGCAAGTCCAATTGCTGGTAGGCAAACGACTCGGTGTACAAGAGTTCGCCCTCTTTTCCAAAAACGGATGTGGTTTGAAGCTTTCCCGTGGGGGTGTATTCGCGTATCTCCGCGGAAACCTGCCCGCCGGAGAAATCGAATTCCCGTTCCTCCACGAGCATCGCCCCTTGGAAACGGAAAGTTTTCCGAACGGAGAGGCCCGATGGTGCGAAGAGCTCTTCGGAAAGCAGCCGGCCCTGGTGATCGAATTCTTTTTTGCTTTCCAATCCCAGCGCGTTGTACTTCTCCTGGAATCGGAGGAAAGTGTCTTGGCCTTCTTCGCTTGCATCAGCAGGGGAATAGGCATTGACGACGCTCGCCACAAGATCACCCGCAGCATCTCTTTTTTCGAAGCGCAGCAAATTCCCTTGCGCATCGTAGGAAAAAAGAAGGGTGTTTTCCAGCTTCTCCCCGGAATACTCCCTCCTCTCGACCAATCTTCCCTTTGCATCGAATTCCCGTTCTTCGCCTCGGATTAGGGTCTTCTCGACGTCAAAAGAAGCGCTGCGGATCATTCGGGAATCTTCCCCATACGTATACAGGACTTGAAAAAAAGCAGGTTCTTCGGAGGGAACGTACGCACGTTCTTCCACAAGCAACCCCTTTTCGTTGTACTTCCAAAAATGTCCCGGAATTTCGGGCTCCGTAACCCATTCCCCGAAAAACGGGGAAATTTGGGCGGAAGCTTGAAAAACACTCTGCACCGGACCCAACCAAGAAGTGGCCCGCGGGAGCGGAGCCCATAACGGGTCATTCTCTTCGGGCAGAAAATCTTCTACGGCAACACCTAAGGGCGTCCCTCCAAGCAGAAAACCCACAAAACACAAAAAAAACAACCCCTCCAGGAGTATTTTCCTACGGCTTCCCATACCTTTTCCTCCTTACACCCTCATTCAACCATTTACTCGACTTCGACCACGACCTGCGCATAGCGTGTTCCGTTTTTGGTTTGGAAAGAAAGTGGAATGGCATACACCCCGGGCAAGCATCCCATCTCCACCAGGAAAGAATTTGTGCCATCTTCCTCCACCAACCGAGCACCGGGAGGTAGCTCGATTTCGACTTTCAGTAGGCTCTCCACGGGGAAGACATCGTACGAAATACAGGTACGTTGCCCAACCTGTACCCTCGGGGGATTGGCCACGACTGTCGACACCCTGGGACTGATCCAAGCCTCCGGGAAATGAAAAGGAAATTCCAGCATCCCTCCCCTTCTTCCCAGCTGCAAACCAATGGTGTGTTCTGCGCCGTCCACGAAAGGGATGTGCGATTGGAACCAAGCCATGACGCGCGTTTTCACCACGTTTTGGTTCCACAAGAACGGTTTTCCCAGTTCCTCGGAGACCTTGGCAAGATCCAACAGCTCCCCACCCGTACCTTGCGCCATCAACTGGTAGGCTTTCCCGTAGAAGGAAGGTCCATCCAGGTCGTAAAAGATATAACACTTCATACGTGAGTTCCGGTAGTTTTCCAGCACGCTCTGGAAGAGCACTCCATTCAATTGCTCAATGGGAGGACACTCGTCGGAAAAAAACAACACGAGTTTCAGGGCATCCGCGGAATAATCCAAGTTCCGCCAAATCCAGTCAAGCACTTCAAGAGGCTTCGGAGAACGCGAGCTTCGATACTGGATGACATCACGAATGGCTCCCAAAAGGATCTCGCTGTCCCGGGTAAAATACGAACCATCCTGGAACTTCCACACCGTGTTGATAAGGTCCGAAAACCCCACAACCGCAAAGCGCGAAGGCCGCACCGCGGAAACCTGGGTTTGCAAGAAACCTTCGAAAGCTTCCAAAATCGGTTCAACCCGATCTTTCATACTCAACGAGTTGTCCAAGACCAGAATCACTTCCATCGATTCGAAGGATTTGTACTCGCGCGATTCCCAGTACGTGACCTCCACGGGTACACCATCTTCCCATAGGGAAATGTCTTCGAGAGAGAGGGTGGCATCGGTGACAAGGGACAAGTAACTCTGTGGAAAGCCCTGGTACTGGATTTCCTCCACGGAAAGGAACCCAAAGAGGCTCCCTGTTGCGCTCACCAACAGCAGCCACAGGGAAAGGAACCCAAATTTCCGAGGGTTGGAAGAGATCATGGACAAGGCTCCTGAAGGAGATCGTAGACTTCCACCACGACTTGCCCCGGTATCGTCAGGATCTGGTTGGACACGGACACTTGGATGGAGTAGGAACCCGGTTCTTCGGGAGCCACCCAAACCACCTCTGGCCCCTGGGCATTGCCCTCGAAGCGCCCGTGCTCGCATTCCCAAGCAAATTCCAGGCCCGTTTCTGGGTACACGGAACACCGCAACAGGACCTTTCCCCGGGGTTCTACGATCGGGGGATTCGCCGTAACGGTGCTGATCTGCACGTTGGCCAAGAAATTCCTTGCGTACGAATCAAAGAACGTATAGGAGTATTGCAGGGTGTCATTGAGAAGGAAGGTTAAGCAAGGTTGGTTTTCCCATTCCATTTGCCGCGAGAAATCAAATTCCACGCTTTTGGCATTCAGAATCTTTTCAAAGGCCGCGTCCAGCAACAGGTAAGGCTCCATTTCCTCCGGACTCATCGAGAATCCCGGCAACAGGAAATCCAAGTAGGAAAGGTGCGGTTCAAAATGGGAAAGGGAAACCCATGACAAGTTCCGCTTCATCATCCCCCGTGCCACTGTCCAGGGGTCACGCGACGAAAAGGTGAATTTCTCCGCCAATTTCTCGGAAGACGCATCGGAAAAGAAGACCACGAAACCAGGTACGTTCGGGCGAAAATGGTACTGCGCGATTTCCTCGAAAGCCAGGGAAAGGTCCCATTTGCTTTGGTTGTTCTGAACCTTCTTCTGGATTTCACCGAGTACCCGGTCCGTATCCACCGAAAGGTCGGAGTAAGCGATTCCCGCGCTGGTCACCAACAGGAACCCCAAGCGAAGGTCAATATCCTTGGATCGGCAGTAGGAATCAAACTTGCGCAAGGTGCTCATGAGGAGTTGGCGCTCCTCTTGCGTGGTACGATTCAAATCGAAGAAGAATACAACGTCCAGTTTTCCCGGGGTCTCCGACACGGGAACGGGCGAAAGGTTCAAGGCAAGGTGCGACATCCCTTGGTCTACCCCGAAAACCTGCACCGGGTCCGGAGGGGTGTAGGAAAGGCGCACGACGGGAAACGAACTCTTGTCCACACCGATGATACCCGAAACCTGTGGGCTGGGGGAAACCGTGTAGGAAACGCTTGCCGAAGAACTTCCAGGGGAAGAAACGGAAAGGGTATGTGGCATGCCCGGAAGCGACTGCGAATCGAAAACCACGCGGTACCGCATCGGAATCACGGAAAAAAGCCCCGAAAAAAAGGTTTGCAACGCCTGGTGGATCGAAACCTTGCCCTCAAACGCGCTATACTGATCTTCCAGGGAGAGATCCGGGTAAAACAAGAACTGCTCTCCACCTGTTTCCTTGGCCAATTGTTCGTACAACGGATCGGGTTCGATCTCGGATATGATGGAAAAAACCCGAATCTTCTGACGCTCCAGGAGCGGAAGAAGCCGCTGGAATACCGCCGTGTTTTCGGTGGCATTATCCGTAGTGTCTTCATCGGTCAGCAAAACGATGATACGCTCGGAATTCTCGCGGAACAGGAATTCCGCACCCACCTGCAGCGCGCGCATTTGGCATTCTTCGGCGCCACCAAACGTTTGTCCGCTGAAATTCTGGATGGCCAACTTGAACTTCTCCGGGTCTTTTCCCGATTCGTTTGGATCGCTGAACGGGTCGAACACCTGTTGGATGGTGTCGGAAAAGCCTACCCACCCCAACCGGGCATTGACCTCCCGCTCCACGAAGAAATCCATGACTTTTTGCAGTTCGAGGGATAGTACTTGCAGCTCCTGGCGCATGCTGTACGAAAGATCGACCACGAAAACAACGTCCAACGGTTTCTGCTCTTCCTGTTCCAAAGCGGTAAACCGCACGGGGGACGCAACGAGCTTGCCGTCCTCTTCCAGCTGGAATTCGTTTTCGGCAAGCAACTCGCCTTCCAAGGAAAAAGAAACGCGGGGAAAGAAGGAAACATCCAGATCCTGAATCCTCCATTGTGCTCCTGCAAAAACGAAAAAGAACGATAGAAATGCGATCAGTAACCCTTTTCCCCGCACAAAACCACTCCTTTATCGAATGACAACATTTCCCATTTTTTGGGGCACACCATTGATGGATGTGTAATACCCTCCCCCGTATGTTTTTCCTTCAATCTCCGAGTTGCGGAACAACAAGGAATAATTTCCGCGTAGGATTTCCACCGCAGTTCCCGGTGCCTCCAGGGTTCCCGCGGAAACAAGGCTATTATCCACTTCTGCTACGTACTGCAACGGTTTTCCCTCGTCATCCAAGATATCCAGGGCAACCCGGGGTTCGGCAAAAGGCGAGGTTATTGCCCGGATCCCCGTATTGCGAGCGGTTATCGAGCACTCTTGCAAATCCATCCAGGAATATTCCTGGTGGATCCCGGTAATGACGTCCCGCATGGAAAAACGTTCCGCGGAAAATTCGCTATTCGACAAGACCAAACCGACGTCCAGTTTCTCCGCCTCGACATCCGAGAAGAACACTTCGGAATCCCGGAAATCGAATGCCGTGGAAACACGTTTCTCCTTACCGCTGAAAGTGGAATCCACCACCTTCAAGGAGGGAACACCCCGCGAAGAGATACAGGACTGGGAGACGTTTTCCATCCACACGTTCTCCAGCGAAACGTCTCGCGCATAGTTCAAAACGACCCCACGTGCTACGTTCTTCATTTCGGTTTCGGCTATTTTCAGTTCGCCCTGATTCACGGAAACCCCCAGCTGCAGGGTATCAAACACGGAGTAAGCACCCACATCGAGGCTGCCTTTTTGGATGTTGATCCCCTGGATGGATTGCTTGAAAACCGTTCCGGAGACTTTCACATCTGCGCTGAACGAATCCAAAAGAAGCTTCCCACCGGAAAGGCTACTGTCCTTGATGTTCACCTTCCCCGCGTACGCCACGATTCCTCCCCAGAACACGTCGCGATTGGGCACTTGCAAAACCGTGAAACGCGCATTTTCCAGGGTGAGTTCCCCAAAATTCGTGGAGATCCCCACTCCAGGTGCCACAAAAATGGTAGAATCCGCGATCCTCAGCGCACCGAAACGTCCAACTTTTATGTTCCGTGACAGGAATGCATTTCGCAAGCCTTTCCATTCCATCGACACGTTTTCGGGGACATCCTCGAAAAGGTATTTTTCTGCCTGTGCGGTGAAAATCTCAACGGTATGCGTTGCAGTCGCTCCGGTAGGAACATGCTTTTCGAAAAGGGTTACGGTTATCTTCCCTTCCAACGGTCCCGGAGCAAGGTTGAAATACACGTCCTTCTTGGGATGGGTGGTGGTTTCGATGCGGTACACGTTGGGGTTTGCCATTGGATCATCGGTAACGATGCTCCAAGAATACACGATGCCTGGAAAATCGTCGTATGCTACCAAGCGAAGGCCCTTGTCACTGATTTGGTACGCTTCCAAGATCCCCCCCAGGTTGGGAGGTTCTTGCTGTGATTGCTCGTTGGACAGAACCGTCTCGACCGGGATTCCGTATTCATTGGTATAGGAAAAATACACCCGGCTTTCCACTTGGAAAATGGCCCCCGGGCGAGAAGGCCAGGAAAAAGAGTCGTTAAAGTGTTGCGACGTGTTTTCCAAGATCACACGGGTTTCTTCCCCGAATTTCTCGGAGATTCGGAACCAGATTTGCTGGAAGCCTTGGTTTTTCTTCACGGTGTACGTTAACTTCCACTGTTCTTCCTCTTGCTGCAGTGCCAAATCCACGAAACTCGAGAAGTCCTGGCTCTGGAACACGAAATCCATCTGGTCCAGTTCCACGTACTTGTCGGGAAGCCAGTACGACCCCAAAATCAGGGAGTAATTCTCTTTGGGAAGCTGGGAAAGATCGATTTGCAAGCTCGTGGAAGTGGAGGCGAATGTTTTGGAGAAACCGCTCTCTCCCAGGAACGACAGGAAGAAACTCTCGTAATCACGGCTTTCCGGAGAATCCTTCTTCCACTCCACGTGCAGCAGCTGATCGATCAATCGCATCCTGCTGAACTTCACCTTTGGGGGAGAGAACCGGGAGACTTCAAAGGGATATTCCACCACCTGGTTCCAGAAATCCACCATGCGGATCTTTCCACGGATCGAGAGGAGGTCGTTTGGGTACCGCTCCAACAGGAACCCCGGAATCGGGATTTCCCCGTCACCGGAAAAAGCAGGCCCCGTTTCGAGATCCTTTCCGGCCCATCCGGGAATGACTTGCCATGGACTCTCCAAGGGAAGCCATGCGTTGGTGGAAGAATCGCCCGACACCAGGTATTCTTGGAGAAGGTATTCCACCGTCACACTCACCGAGGCGTTCCCCGAAAAACGGATGGGGATGGTACTCGAATACACCTCTTGCGGGATCTCCAAAACCATCCTTGGAAGCTGTGGCTTTTCGATTTCCAGTGAATCCCCACGTATTCTCCCGAAGTATACGGGGCGAACCCTTATGCTCATCTTCTGCGGCGAGTAGGCCAAGGAAAAGGAGGTAGCCGTGGTCGTGGCCGCAAGCACGTCATCTTGGAAAATTTCGTAGAATTGGGGTGCAACCCCTTCTTCCAAGACCTTTTCCAATGACCAACTCACGGTAACATCGTTGTCGGAACCCACGGTTCCCTTGAGGTTTTGAATAGGAACCAGTCCGGGGAGCCAAACCACGACATGCGGGGCAAAGGGATCCACAGCGATTCCCTTCTTGAAGTAACTTTGACCCAAGAGGGCAACCTCCAGGTTCATTTTCTCCATCCTGCGTGCGGAGAGAACGGAAAAAACCAGGGTGGTGTCATCCTCTTGTTGCCAATCCACGATTTGTTGCGCCTCGATATTGAGCGAAAGCTCTTCCAGGGGAATGGATTCCAACAGGAAGGGGAAACGAAGCTGAACACGGTACTTCCACAAGGACAGGGGTACTTTCTTGGTATCGATTACCCTGCCAGCCACACGCAATTGGAAGTCAAGGGGTATTTCAAGGGGATTGGATTCTTCTCCCTGCAAGTTTTCAAATTCAGAAACGGGAACCAGCACGGGTTCCTCGTGGAAAGGTTGGGTAAGGATTTCTTGACCATCGCGCAAAATCCCAAGGGTTTGCGGAACATAGAAGCCCTCTGCCAAGTCAATTTGGAATTGCACGTGATCGTTGTCCGGGGTTTGCGATGTGACATCGCGAATCCGGGGGTTTTTGAAGTCTTTCTCAAACACTTTCTCGTCTGTTCCCGAGGATCTCTTGAGGAACACTTCCAGCAAAAAACTCTCCTGGTGAAGGTATGGGTCAAAATCTTCCCAGGAAAGGATCCCGTTTTCGAGAGGAATCTCTTTCCCATCGAGTTTCACCGATAGGGGAGGGTTCTTCTGCCAACCGGAATTATCTGTTTGCAGCAGTACACCATCATCTTGCAGAATGAGCCGCACATCCGTGACTTGCACTGCAGGTGCAAGGTGAAAAACCACCACGGGGGCTTTTTTCCGGATCAAAATCGTACTTCGGGGAACGCTTACCGAAATGCTCTTTTCCTCGGTCAAGTCAAGGGAAATCTGGAAATTTCCATGTGGAAGGGGTTTTTGGAGAAACCAGGTTCCCCTTTCAAAAGCAATCGACTCGCGAAAACCATTTTCCCCTGCAATGGAAAGCACCAAGTTGGGAAGCGCAACAGAAAGCTGCTCTGCCGAAAATTCTTGTGCATTGGCAATTTCCACTCGGAGATTGGTTTTTACGGGAAAGAGAAAAAGAAACAGCAGGACCCCGAGGGCTACGATAGCAAAAATCCAAACCATCATGTGCTTTTTTCTTGGCATGGTTTTTCTCCCCTCTTCGAAGATCAAAAAAAAAAGTAGCGGCCTGTTAGGGGATTCCTAACAGGCCGCGCTTGTCGCTTATTCTACTTCGTAGGCTCTCAGGATAACTTGGTTGGTTTCAAACGGTGCGGAGAACATCTTCGTGGCAGCATCGAAAACAGGTTGAATGCTTCGGGCAATCACGTACTCGTTGACCGCAACACCGTGGAATCCAAGGAAGTTCTTCTGCAGCAGATCCTTTTCACCAATCTTGGTAACGGACATATCTGCAGCCATCTTCACAACCTTGGCGTTGTTGGGGAACTGGAACAGGTAGTTGGCGTAAGGATCGAGCGCCACTAACCAGGAATCCAGGTCGAAGGTGCAGTCGGAAATGATGCAGAACTTGGGATCGGAATAAACCTTTTCCTCATCCTCTTCCTCGCCGCACACTTCTTCACGCAGACCGGCAACCGCGTACTCGGGATCGTTGGAGCCTTCTCCCTCGGGAGCCACACGATCGAAGCCTTTCACGGTCATGAGTTCAGCTTCGCTGTCCATGACTTCCAGTGCGCGCACTTGGCCCAGGATTTGTTCCATCATGCGGAAAGAAGAAGCGCTCATTTCGTATTCCTTCGACTCAACCTTGGTCTTGACCACAGAAACCAACTTGGCGGAATCGGGAATTTCGTGCTCCGCGGCATAGTCGATCAGTTTCTGGTAGTAGGAAACCATCGGGCTGTTTTCGTCATCGGCGATACGATCGATCACCGTGTCGTACATAGCCACGAACTTCTTCAAACCAGCGATGGTCAGATCTTCGTCGCTGTGGTTCAAACGGTCTTTTGCAACCAGCATGTCGACGATGTCGGAAGGTTCGCTGTCGTCAGCCTCGGTGAGCTTCACGGTCCAGTTCATGAACACGGATTCGCCCTTGACAAGACTGCTCACGGGAAGGCTTCCCACGTTCACAAATTCCGGGAAATCCTTCAGGTTCTCGTTCAGGCCACACACGATGTGGTACACCAGTTTGTTGAGGATGTTATTTTCGTTTTGGGCAAGGAAACCATTCGCGTTGGGAATGAAGATCTGGTTGAAAGCGACTTCGCTGACTTCCAGGCTGTAGGTGCTATCCACCATGGCAGCAATATCTTCGATATCCATGCCGTATGTCACTTTGTACGGTGCATACTTTTCCTTTTGTGCCTCGGGAATGAAGACCCAGTCTACGTCCAGAGCAGGTTTTCCGTTTTCTTTCACGGTCGCCTTGGCCACGAAGGTCAGGTCAACGTCAAAATTCTCTTCCGTCTTCTTGGTGTAGCAAACACCCTCTGGGTCATCGGCTTCGTCTTCGCCATCGCAGAACTGCGCGGAGAAATCGGCACCACTGAGGTTGAATGCACGGTTGTTCCAAGCGGTCATATCCGTGATCACGTAGTACTGATCGCTACCCGCTAACTTGAGGAAAGCAACTTCCAGATCCTTGGCATCAGCGCCGAGAGCAGGATCTTCACAAGTCTCGCAAACCACGTTACCCAGTTCACCAGAAACCAGGGCAACATCGTTGAACATGACCTGACCCGCAAACGTATCCACGGGGTTGTAGGCAAGCACGTTGTTCAGGATCCGTTCGGGTGCCCTTTTGCCATTTTCCACCTTTTCGGTTTCGGTGGCAAAAATCTTCGCGAACAGGGCAACGGTCCACCAGCGATCGGCATCCTTCGCCACATCATTGGTTCCGGGCTTGTAGTACTTGAAATCGCGGTCGTCACCGTAACGCCCCAGCACTTCCAGAGCGTTGGTTGCGCGGTTGCGATAGGTGCGGAACGTGTCGAGGAAAAGAACGGGAACCGCGAGGTTATGCATCACATCATCGATTTCTACCTTCTTGTCGGTCAAGAAGAAGAATTCGAAGGAATACAGGAACCCAACGTTTTCCGGAAGCATTTCACCGTACAGGGTGCGCAGATGTTCGCTCAGTTTCTCGGAGAACTCCACCAGGCTGGGATTTTCACCCACGACAGCCTTGAGTTCCTCGTTTACCGTAAGGCTTCCGAACAGTTCGGGATGCTTGGCCTGGGCAAGACGCACGATGAATTCCAGCACGTCCAGCCGGGAAACATATTGCTCGTGCAGCGCGTTATCAGCCGCATCCGCTTCCTTGGAAGTAACACCAAAAACCTTGTATCCATCCGCGGTCGTTTCCACTACTTCCGCAACGAGCTCATCCGCACTGTCATCGATTTCCGGCAGCGGAGCAAGGCAAGGATATTCCTTTCGCAGGAAATTCTCGTACAGTTCGGCATAGCCAAATGCGCGTTGGTAGTAGTAATCCTTGACCGCGAAGCCGGCCTGTTCCAACTCCGTTTGCATGTCACTGAACGTGGGCGACATGATGGGGTAAAGGTTCAGTGCCCTCTCTTCGGCCCCGAGCAATTTCACAGCCATGACAGCAAGCTCAAGCTTGGTAATGGGCGTTGCGGGATCCCATTCCACCGACAAACGCTTCCCAAAGTTGGGAATGGCAACACTTGGGTCAATATTCATTGCAATAGCTGCCTGGATAAGCTCGACGGCATCAGGCACCTCATCCAAACCAGCAGCTTTCAGCGACGCCCGCACATCGAAATTATACACGTCCTGAACGGGAGCGTTAACTGCCATGAGCAGTCCTACAGAAGCAACACACAGTACTACGAATACCAGAAACTTTTTACCCATAAACTTACTTCCCCCTTCCAAAAAATTGGTTACAAATTTGGTTGTCTATAAGGTAATGGAGATTACTCGAAAGGCCTCTCCTTAGGTCCATCAGCAATTATAGCAAATTGAATCCAGTGTGTCAATGAAAAAAAGAGGATTTTTCAAGGGATTGCTCTCCGCGACCAGGAGACACTGACTTTGGGATTATACCCTTTTTTCCGGTAAAATGCAAGATTATCGAGCCATTCAACGCTTTCCCAAGAAATTGAATTGCCCCGGGAATTGTGATACCATTCTTCGGAAGCGAACAAAAACAAGGGAGGCAACGTATGAAAAAGAAATGGGTAAGTCTTTTGCTCCTCGCCATTTTCGTTTTTCCCTTTCTCCTTGGGCAAAGCCCGTTCGACGACTGGATTTCGGCAGCGGTGGAAGCTGACCGTGGGGGAGATTTTTCCGACGCACTCCGCCTATACTCCGAGGTACTCCCCTACTTGCGCGACAGTGATGACACCCAAACCGTGCGCAAACTACAAAACCGCATCTTCGAAATGCAAAAGATCCAACGAGAATTCCCGCTTGACGTCCAACTTTTCTACGAGGAATTGCAACGTTCCTTTCCCCACATGGAAAAGGATGCCATGGACAAGATCCTGGCTAACCCCCGCTTGGAATCCGTGCAAATCGACGGGAAGACGTTCTTTTTCGGCGGGTTGATCCCCAACCTTCGCTACCGTGACCGCGAGCTGTTCCGCACGGACCACGATGCGTTGGTGCGCGCGCGCCTGTTCTTCCTACACACCCGGGACACCGCCCTCCAAGACGATCGCTGGGGGTTGCATCCCACCTTCGCCAACCCCTTCACGTCCCCCACAACGTTCCTTTTCCGTTCGGGGATCCACGTTTCCCGGGACAAGCTCCCCGCCTCCGGTACGTTGCAACTTTGGTTCCCCCAACCCATCCTGGGTGCCTCCCAGAAAGACGTTCGCCTGGTTGCGATACAGGGCGAAGAATTCCTGGGTTGCACACCCCGCTTCGATGCCGAGTTGGGGATTGCCTACTTCGAGGTTCCCCTGGAACAGTTGCAATCCGACCTGGAACTCTCCCTCGAAACGCTGGTCACGAGCTATCGCCAGCAAGTCGCGGTTGACCCCGCCAATGTAGGGGAATACGATGACCAAGACCCCGAATTCCTCCGCTACACGGCATCCTCCGGCGCCATCGTGTTCGATGCCTCCCTTTCGGAAACGGCACGGCTCATCGTGGGGGACGAAACCAACCCCTACCTGCAAGCAAAGAAGATCTACGACTACATCGTGCAACGCATCGCGTACTCGGACACCCCGCACATGACGCTGAACTCCCTGGATATCGAGGGAAACCTGCGCCAACCCGAATCGCTGTACGTGCACCGCAACGGGTTCGGCGACACGCTGGGCCAGTCCGCGTACTTCTGCGCGCTGTGCCGTTCGCTGGGAATCCCCGCGCGCACCACGGGGGGTTTCCAATGGATTCCTTCGGTGGAAGGCCCCCATTACTGGGCGGAGTTTTTCCTCCCCCGCTACGGTTGGGTCCCAGCGGATCCGGCTTTCGCGGGCTTCGTGGACTATTTCCACGATTACGAGATCTCCGCCTCCGACAAGAAACGCTTCCAGGAGTTTTACTTCGGGGGAATCGATCCCTACCGCATGGTCGTGCAAAAGGATCTCTGGCTTCCACTGTCTCCCAGGAACCGACAGACCGTGCTCCTTCCCATCGTGCTGGAATTTCCCCAGGTCAACTTGGAGGGGGAAAGCTATTCGTTGGACGTAGCCACGGCGATCAAAGACGGATACGGGTACAGCTTCTTACCCCTGTCCTATTAAAGAGTATGGGGATGAATGAACCCCTCCGGAGAAAGGACCGGACAATGGACCCGGAAACGTTTTTCCCCCTCCTTGAGAACGGCTTTTTCGGCGTTCTTTCCACGGTGGGTGCAGATGGCTACCCTTACGGCATCCCCTTGAACTACGTTTTCCACGAGGGGGCGGTGTTTTTCCACAGCGCGGGGGAAGGCAAGAAACTGCGCAACCTGGCATTTTCCGCCAAGGCTTGCTTCACGGTGGTTCCCTCCGCTTCGCCTTGGCCCGAAACATGGTCCACGCGCTACCAAAGCATCGTGCTTTTCGGACATGTTCAGCAAGTACCCCCTGAACAAGCGCTCGGAGTGCTGCGGTTGTTGGTGGAAAAGTATGCCAGTGGTACGGAGTCGGACCATTTGCTGGAAGAAGAGCTCACGAAAAGCCCCACCAAGGTGTTCCAATTCGTGGTGCACCACGCGAGTGGAAAACAAAATCCGCCACCAAAGAAGGAAGGGTGAACATGAGAAAAATCCTGGTACTTTCCTGGGCTTGCTTGCTGGTTGGATGGATGCTGGGATACAACGCCACCGAAGCCTGGGAAGTGTTCCGCCAGGCAAACAGCCTGCGCGACGCGGGGCGCATGCAAGATCTTGTGCAGCAACTGGAGCTGCAATGCCCACAAGATCCCTCGCTGTACACCGTTTTGGCCTCTTGCCTTTTCCGCTACGCCGACTGGGGAAACTTTTCCAAGAGCCAGAGGAAAGAATGGTACACGCGCGCAGTTTCCGCGGGAGATAAGGCCGTGGAAGTGGACGAAAGCGACCCGACCGCGCACTACGCGTTGGGCCTTGCCAGTGGAAGGCTTGCCGAGTTGAAAGGATTGACCGGGCTGGGGCTTTTGAAAGATTTCGAGTTCCACTTGCAGCGCACCTTGGAGCTCGTGCCCGAACACTACCTGGCACTGTACGCGCTTGCGATGCGCTACCGCGACGCACCCTGGCCCATGAAAGACCTGGATCGAGCAGAGGATTTTTACCTGCGTAGCCTTGCCTCCGAACCGGGATACCTCAACGCTTCGTACGACCTGGCATTGCTGTACCTGGAACAGAAGCGACCGGAAAAGGCCATCCCTCTACTCGAGTTCGTGGTGCATGCAGCGTTGCACCCCGACTGGACGGAAGAATCCCGGGTCATGCAGCAACTGGCCCGGGAGGAGTTGGAAACGTTGCGCTAAGGGCTTAGTCGAACCATTTCACCCATTGCGGCATGTGGTACAAGGTTTGAAAACCCATGTTGCGGTAAAAAGGCTGCTCGGAACCCACGTAGGCAACGGTCGCGCCCTTTTGCCCTGCGCGCCGAATGCTTTCCATCACCGCGGCTTTGCCCAATCCCATCCTCCGGAAATCCGGGTCGGTGGCGACGGGTTCCACGTAGGCAACCTTGTGCACGGGTTCCACCCAAATCCCCGCGTAGCTCACGAAATCCCCCGACGGAGCCTTGACCACGAGGTTCAGGTCGAGTTGGAAGTTGGGAGCCGACTGCATGAAAGCCCGTCCCTCCACGCCGTCTTCCGGTGGCTCGCCCGGATGGTCAAATCCACGGTACAGCGCACGGTCTGCCTTGTACAGGTCGTTTTCCTCCGCAAGGCTCTGCAACTTGAACCCCTCAGGCAGGGAAATCTCCGGGAAAGGGTTGGGGATGGGTAGGATGGAAACCGTGTCCCGGTAGCCCTCGTCCAGCTCGAAGCCAGCTTCTTGGGCAAGCTTGTTCATTTCCCCGTCGAAATCGTTGATGAACAACCGCAGCACCTGTCTTCCCTTGTCCTCTCCTCGCAGGTTCTCCATCGCGTATTCGAGCAACTGCGGCTTGAGCCGTGGGTACCCCGGGTGTAGCGCGAAGTAGGCCCACCCGGGGGAATGCTCGTAGTTTGCCATGCCCACGATTTTGCCCGCGTCTTCCCACAGCCCGATGCGAGGGAAATGCTGTGCCTGCGTGATGGGATGGTAGTGCATGTATTCCCAGCGGGGTTGCAGCCAGTTGGGAAACTTCCCCGGGTGGTAGGTGTCCACCAGGAACTGCCCCACTCTTTCGTAGTCTTTCTCACGGTCGTAGCGACGCGCGATGATGGCCATTTTTCTCACCTCGTGTTTTGGTTTGTTCTGCCAGTTTCTTCCCCAGCGAATGGAGCAGAACCGAAACGAAGTACCCTCCCCCGAGAAGCAGGATAATCGTCGCGCCGGAAGCCAGGTCAAACGTGTAGGAAAGCCAAAGCCCCGCGATGCCTCCCACCATGCCGATTCCACCCGCGAGCACCATGGTAAGGCGGAGATCCTTGGAAAAAAGCCCCGCGATGGCGGAAGGCGCGGTGAGCATGGCGATCACCAGGATGATTCCCACCACGCGGATGAGCACGATCACCGTGAGCGCCACGAGGAAAAACAGGAAGTACTCCAGGAACGCCGTGGGGAGCCCCGAAACGAAGGCGTATTCCTCGTCGAACAGGAAACTCTTCCACATGTTGAAAAACGAAAAGATGGAAACCACCACGAAGGAAGCCAGCACCAACATCATCCACAGGTCGGTTGGGGTCACGGTGAGGATATCACCGAACAGGTAAGACGCCATGTCGGGGGGATACCCTGGTGTGAAGGAAATGAACAGGATCCCCGCGGCCATGCCCAAAGCCCACAACATGCCGACCAACGTATCGGTGCCGGTGTTGGTGTGGCGCTTGATCGCCGCGATGGCCACCGACGAGCCCGACGCGAAGAGCAATGCCCCCAGGATGGGTTCAAAGCCGAAGAAGTACCCCATGCCAATTCCCCCGAAAGCGGTGTGGGCAATGCCACCACTCATCATCACCCAGTGCTTCTGGATGATGATGGTGCCGACGATACCACACACCACGCTTGCCAGCAAAACCGACCAGAAGGCGTTCTGCAAGAAACCGTAGGAAAACAAGGCTTCAAACATGCTTTTCGCCTCCATCCTGCACCGGGGAAGAGTGGGGGTGGTGCGATAGAACACGATGCGAAACACCGTGCGCGATCAGGTCCACCGGACAGCCGTAGGTTGCGTCCACCACACCCTGGGAAAGCTCCTTCCCCCCGTGGTAATGCAGCGTGCGGTTGAGGCATGCGATGCTCTCGAAGTAGGTGGAAATGGCACTCAAATCATGCGTCACCACCACGATCGTCACCTGCTCGTGCAACGATTCCAACAGCGAAAAAATCCCTTCACGCGCAGAGGAATCCAGGCTTGCGGTGGGTTCATCCATCAACAGGATCTTGGGGTGCGAAACCAGGGCACGCGCGATCAGTACCCGTTGCAACTGCCCCCCGGAAAGCTCGCTCACCTGCTTGGTGAGGTGGTCCACCATTTCCACCTTTTCCAATGCCATGGTGGCCTGCTCGCGGTCTGCTGGCGTGAAATGGTGAAACAGGGGCATCTTCCCCCCCATTCTTCCGCTGAGCACAACGTCCAACACCCGGATGGGGAAACTCCTCTCGAAACGGGTGTTTTGGGGCACGTAGCCCATGAGTTGCTCCTTGCGCGCGGTGGAAACGGGTTTTCCGAGTATGCGGACGCTGCCGCGCCGGGGATGCACCAATCCCAGCAAAACCTTGATCAACGTGCTCTTGCCCGCGCCGTTGGGCCCGATGATGCTCAGCATCTCCAAGGGCTTCACCTTCAGGTGCACATCCTCCAACGCGAGTTGGTCCCCGTAGTACACCCACACACCTTGCAACTCGATCGCGAGATTTTGCTCCATGGTTTCACGGTTCCTTGGACAATACTTGCACGAAGGTTTGGGCCATGGTCCGCAAGTTTTCCACGAAGTCGGGAGCCAGCGGGTCCAACTGCACCGTGGTTCCCCCGAGTTCCGTGGCAATGGCCTCGCTCTGCCGGGAATCGATCTCGGCCTGGTAGAACACCACCTGGATCCCCAAAGACCGGGCCTCGTCGATGATCTGCGCCATCTTCTTCGGGGTGGCATCCTTCCCCTCCTGCTGGATGGCGATCATGGTCAACCCGTACTCTTGGGCGAAGTAGCCGAACGAAGGGTGGAAAACCAGGAAAGCCTTGTTCTGTACCGGTTGGAGCATGGCCCGTATCTGCTGGTCCAGCTGGTCCAGACCTTGCTTTGCCTTTTGGGCGTTTTCCCGGAAAGCTTGTGCCTTAGCGGGAACCAACTCGCCCAACTCTTGGGCAATGGAATCCAGCATGTATTGGACCCGCGGGATGGAAAGCCAGATATGCGGGTCACGTTGACCGGGCGAAAACTCCCGGGGTGGGATTTTCTCGTCCACGCGTTGCCAAAGCGGCACAATCTCCAGCTCCGGGAAAAGCCGTTGCACCCGGGGAAGGATGCCACTCGTTTCCGCCGGAACAGCGATGGTGAAATACAACGAGGCACCATCCAGCGCCACGAGATCCTTCGGGCGGGGCGCGTAGTTTTCCGGGCTGTAGCCTGGTGGAATCAACACCAGCACATCCACGTCGTCTCCGGCGACCATGTTCACGAACGTCTGCTGTGGCACGATCGAAACCGCAACCCTTGGAACCGCGAACGAAAGGATGGCTGCGGCTCCCAAAAAATAGAAAACAAGAAACCTGCGAAAAATAACCCGATTCATTGGCAAAAAACCTCCCCATTCTCCACGTGCTAAAACCGGTAGCGCACCCCGATGCCGAAGGAAACGGTGAACCCCGTTTGCGGCAGCAAGTCCACGGTAGGAGCGAGCTCGAGGAAAAACTCGAAGGGTGCGCGCTGGATGTAGAAGGGAAGCATCATCCCCACGGGAACCCGCACGCTCACCAGGTAATCCCCGCCCGCACCGGACCCCACGTAGCGCACACCCCCTCCCAGGTACACCGGAATACGCGTGTTCTGGATGCGGAAAAGATCGGGGTCAACGTACACGAAATCGGCATGCACGTGGAACCCCTTCAATCCCCAAAGGAAAGAATACGCCGCCGCAAGATCCAGCGACACGTTGCGGCTCACACCCAAGCGCGCCGAAAGCCCACTGGGATCCCCCGCGATCACGCCCAGCGAAAACTCCGCAAATGCCATCACCGAAAGCACCAAGCAGGCGACCAAAACGATCCATTTTTTCAATGCTATCCCTCCCCACGGGTTTTCCTGTAATTGTACCACACCGGTATTCGAAGCCAAAGTGGGACCGCCGCAACCCACTGCGGCTGTTTGGACCTGCGTCCCGAAAAAAAAGGAGCCGCACTGGGGTGCGGCGTACCCAAGGGCAGGAACGTGAAAGGAACTGTAGGGGCAAACCCCCGTGTTTGCCCAGGGTTTTGTGACCACCGCAGCTCACCGCAGCGTACCCCCACAGGGCAGGCACTCCCGGCCTGCCCCTACAAACCAGGGCGCTTACAGCGAAAATGTCGTGCATGCAGGAACGTGAAAGGAACTGTAGGGGCAAACCCCCGTGTTTGCCCAGGGTTTTG